>Ga0208382_1000002_pt1 | contig 120760 bp, 186 predicted proteins | sample CryBogCBE28Sep08_FD_184582 | JGI IMG/M metagenome (GOLD analysis project Ga0208382, IMG submission 184582) | Freshwater microbial communities from Crystal Bog, Wisconsin, USA - CBE28Sep08 (SPAdes) | ecosystem: Environmental > Aquatic > Freshwater > Lake | place: Crystal Bog, Wisconsin, USA...
CCCCTAGGTGATTCCGTTACCCAGAAAAAGGTAGGCGGGGGTCGTATTTATGGCGGCGGCGGTGGTGTGGGAAATAGTCAAGGTATATCGCCGGGGAATGGTGCGCAAGGCGCTATAATTATTCAATATACTGCGGCTACGACTAGCACTGTCCTTCTTACTACCACAGGAAACAACATTTGGTATTATCCAGCCGGATTAGTTGTCACTTCTCCTATAAGCGTCGCTGTAATTGGTGCAGGAGGCAATGGAATTGTAAATCCAAACTCAGCAGGCTCTATCGGCGGCGGCGGTGGTGGATTTTCATTATCAAGTAACGTGTATTTAAGTGCAAATTCTACGTATGCATATTATTATATACCATCTGGTGGTTCAACATCTAATGTATATTTTAACACATTAAGTTCTGGTCCCCCTAGTAACCCTACTAACGGTGCTTTAGCAAGAAGTGCTACTGGAAATGTCGGTGGTAATACTACGGGGGCTGTTGGGAATGTTCTCACCTATGGTGGAAATAGTTACACTAGTACGACTTCAGGTTTTAGTGGCGGTTCTGGCGGTGGTGGTGCAGGCGGACCATCAGGTAATGGTGGTTTTGGTGTAGGAGCAAACTCCAACACCGGAACCAATTCTGGCGGCGGCGGCGGCGGGGGTGGCCAGCTAATCGTCGCTTTTTTTGCACAATATGGGCAGGGTACCAGTAATGCTGTCCCATACGCAGGAGGATGGGGACAAGGCAATCCCTCCAGTGGTGGAAACGTCGCAAATGGTGATGGACAAAACGGAACAATTAATCTTTATGGACCGGGTGGCGGCGGCGGGCGCGGCAATAGTTTAGGAACATATTTAGCCCCCGGTGGTGGCGGCTTGGGTGGAAATGGTGGTCATGCAAATATATATACTATCACTGCCGGAGCATATGTTGGTCAACTTGTAGGACCGGGCGGCGGCGGAGGAGGGGGCGGCGGCGCTAATGGAGTCGGTTCAGCCGGTTCTCCGAACTATGGGGGGTATGGTGGAAACGGCGGTCTATTTGGCGGCGGTGGCGGCGGCGCTGGTGGCACAGGCGTATCACGTTCATATTTAACTACTGGAGGATTCGGCGCTCAAGGTGCGATTATTCTCACTTATTATAGTCAACCGGTCGTGCAAACCTCTAATATGCTTATGATGTTTTTTTAAGAAATGGAACTTACATAATGACGATAGTACCATCAGGAATAATCAGTTTGGGTGGAATTGTCCAATCATCCGGACTAAATGAATCAATTGAATACGAATTATATCAAAACGGTAAAGGCTATAATGGATCGGGGAATGCTACTATTTCTCTAAATGATGCTGCCGTAAGAACCCTTGCTGGAATTCCTTCTGGACCCATTTCATTTGCCGACCTATATGGAAAAACTGCATTCAGTCCAACCCTTCATATTCATACAACAACTGGCTCCGGAACAGAAACTATACCAGTGGGTGCGGCGACAATGGTAATTGAAGTTTGGGGAGGCGGCGGTGGTGCTGGTATTGGTACGAAAACAGGTGCTTCTACTGGCGGCGGTGGTGCTGGTGGTTACTCTAGATCATCGTATAACGTGATAGGATATTCGGGACAAACCATAAATTATACTGTCGGGGCAGGCGGAACTGGAATAACTGATGGTCTAGCATCTAACGTATCATCCAATTCTTATACATTAACAACTATGCAAGGATATGGTGGTACACATTCTCCCAACAGCGCGACTTTGACTGGTGCTGGAGGAAATGGTGGTTCAGCTACAGGTGGCAATCAAGCAAACTATAATGGTATGTCAGGCGATGCAGCAGACGGTGCTGGCGGCGTGGGGGGCGAAGGTACAACAGGAAGCGTTGCTGGAGATGGTTCTCCATATGGTAAAGGTGCAGATGGAAGCACATATCCAAGTCCAGCAACTTCTGGTTATAATGGTGCAGTCGTGTTTTACTATACTTAAATCGATAAATAGTTTTAATATATTGAAGGAATTTAAATGATCACATTGGAGCTATTACAACACATGTGTCCACATACACCCACAGCAACTCTTGGGATGTTTGTTGATCCTCTTAATGATGTTGCTAAGCATTACGACATGTTGGAAAACCCGAAACGTGAAGCAGCGTTTGTGGCACAAGTTGCACATGAATCGGGAGGGTTCACCGCAACCAAAGAAAATTTAAAATATAAAGCAGCATCATTGATGAAAACCTTTCACAAATACTTTCCTTCAATGGCTTTAGCAATGGAATATGAACGCCAGCCAGAAAAGATCGCCAATCGTGTCTATGCGAATCGCATGGGCAACGGGAATGAAGCATCAGGTGATGGATGGTTATTCCATGGACGCGGATTGATTCAGTTAACTGGTCGCGACAATTACACACGTTTTGCAACTGCAATCGGTAAAACAGTTGAAGACGCTGCTGCATATATGGAAACTGCCGCTGGGGCAACCGCATCTGCTGGTTGGTTTTGGCATGCAAATAAATTAAATGCATATTGCGACACTGATAACTTTGTAATGTTGACGCGTAGAATTAATGGTGGAACTATTGGCATTGAAGATAGAAAAAGACTCTATCTTCTTGCTCTCGGTTCTATATCTCACGGTTAAGGATTATTATGTCACAACCAGTTTGGAATACACCTAGTGGAACCATTGGAACCTATCCTTCCTTAGTATCATTAACATTTCAGTTATCAGCAAGTGCAATATTGCCTGCTGTTTCTGTTACATATGCAATAATCAGCGGAAATTTACCAACTGGTCTGGGGTTAAGTACTTCTGGATTAATTTCAGGTATACCAACTTTAGTAACGGATAACACATCCTATTCTTTTGTCGTAAGAGCAACGGATAATCTTGGAAATATTAGAGATATAACATTATCTGTTACTATTTCGGGATCAGCAAATCCAAGATTTACGATTCCGGCAGGAAATTTATTGACAACTACGGATAGTACTTGGATAGAATTTCCAGTAACATATAATAATCCTATTTCAACTAATGAAGTAATTGTTAATGTTGTTGAAGGAAGACTTCCACCCGGCATAGAGATAAATGAATATGGTTTAATACGCGGGTATGCACAGCCTCCTGTAATTCAAGTAAATCTGCAAGCAGAGACTACAAATATCGTAGCAATCAGTAATAATCAATTAATATGCCTGAGCACTGCTGGGTTTGAAATTAATAGACCTATAGTATTTTCCGGAACAACATTTGGTGGATTAGTTGCTGGTCAGACATATTATGTTTTATCAATCATTGATCAAAGCACTTTTACTATTTCCAACACTGTTAATGGAAGCCCACTGTCACTGACCAATGGGGTTGGTTATATGTCAGCATCACTTCCTTCAATTACTGTTGGTCAACCAATAGTGCAAACGTACTCTTTTATTCTTAAACTTAACAGTATATTGGGAACTGACATTGCTTCTTATAGCATAACGGTTATTAATCAAAATACTCCTTCAAGCCAAGGAGGACCGGGCAATCCACCAAACACGAGAATACCCACAATTTATAACACGCGACCAGAAACATATTTACTTGATTCTAATCAACAAGAATTTGGTTATTACGTTCTGCCAGCAAATTCTAATGGCGCTACCTATCTTCCATCTCAGAATGCATATATAAATGAATTTAATAGTGGAGATTTCCTTGCATTTAAAATTCTTGGGCATGATTTTGACAATAATACCTTGACTTATTTATATACAGGACTGCCTGCCGGATTGACTGGTGACCCAAACACCGGATGGATTACTGGAACTCCCATGATCACTGTAAATACTATCACTGAATATTACTTTACTGCACAAGTAGTAAAAACTAATAATACTAGTATAGCATCTCCAGTATTTAATTTTTCTCTTAAGTTGACAAACCAAATTAGTGGTATAATAACTTGGGTGACAAACTCCAATCTTGGTCAAATCAATAATGGATCGGTTAGCACTCTGAGTGTGTCAGCCACATCAGATGTTCCATTGTTATATACTTTAGTATCAGGAACACTTCCACCCAACCTCACATTATACAGTGATGGTGAAATAGCAGGGACTGTGGCATATCAACCGACCTCAGCTTTATTGCCTCAAGGGGCTTCTACCACTTTCACTTTTACTATACAGGCATATTCTCCAACATTTCCAACGGTAATCAATTCCAATCAGACGTTTACCTTGACAATTTATCAAGAATTTGAATATCCGACCGACACGTTATATATTCAGTGCACACCAAGCATGCAAGACAGAAGTTTGCTCACCACATTATTAACTAATGATACTCTTATTCCGCCAGACTTTATCTATAGACCAAATGACGTAAACTTTGGTAAAGCAAAAGGTGTCATATATGAACATGCTTACGGTATCAATGCAAGTAACGTTGATCAATATATAGCAGCCGTTACTGAAAACCATTACTGGAGAAATATCACTCTTGGAAACATTGAGACTGCTGTTGCCAGAGATAATAATGGTAATATTGTATATGAAGTGGTATACAGCAGAGTCGTTGATAATCTTGTTAATCCACCTGCGGTAAATCAGAATTACAGTAATTATCAAACATATTCACAAACAAATTATGTTTCTCCTTATGGTATTAGCGTTGCTAAGCAAGTAACATGGCCATTTCCCATTCCTTTAAATCTTGGACCATGGTATACTTCAGAAGAAGATATATATGCTAGTTATATCGGCGGCACTAATACAATGGATGGGACAATAACCCAAACCGCATCATCAGGAAATGTGATCACATGTCAATCTACTCAAGGATTAAATGTCAATGATTATATCATTTTCATTGGAACTCCATTTGGTGGAGTAAACATTAATACTACCTATTACATTGTAAGCATTCTAAGCAGTACGCAAATAGTAATTTCAATGTCAGAAGATGGAACACCAGTTACTCTGACCGATTCCATAGGAAGTATGTCATTTGTTGCATGGACTGATCCTAAGGATTTCTATACAAGCCTGACTCCGGGATTTGCAGAAACAGTATATCCAAACTCATTACCTAACATGAGGCTGCAAGTTGAAGATGTGCTTGGTGATCAAAATGCAATTGGTATTCTTCCAGATTGGATGTCAAGTCAGCAAAAGAACGGATCAACTCTTGGATTTACTCCTGCTTGGGTCATTGCATATTGTTTACCCGGTTTAACCACATTACCAAATGGAACCACCGGAACCTATGCTCAGTATATTCAGTATCAAATTCAGAATAATTGGTTAAATCCAGTAGGTGAACTACAAACTCTTAATACTATAAATTTCAAGATTGATAGATTTACTGTGGATAAAAGTAATACGTATGATTATAATACAACAGTTAATCCTCATGTATGGACTTCACTTCCCAGCGCCACTCCTGCCGCGAATCCAAAAAATGAATATGATTTCTATGTGCTGTTTCCACAAGAGACAATATTACCTACAACAACACAATTAGATTTGTGATTTTTGTAATGAATAATTAAAAGCAATAAATACAATATCAAATTAGGAATTTAAGTGTGAGTCAGATCAATACCAATGGAATTAATGTAAACTATCCTGTGCCGGGTAAAAATAATTCAACACAGGGATTCAGAGATAATTTTACGCAAATTTCTGCACAGTTGAATACTGCTGGAACAGAAATTACCGACTTGCAATCTAAAGTAGTTTTGAAGGCCGCGCTGAACAATACAGTTCTTAATAATGACATGGCTAATACCTTGATTAGTAATGCATCCACAAGCGGTTTCAGAGCAACTACATATAATTTAGGTAATGCCATCGCCGGAACTGTGTTAGTTAACGTTAATCAGGCCGATGTTCAGTATGGTGCCATTACTGGAAATACTATTCTTCAGTTCGGAAACTGGTCACCCACGAATACAGAAAGCAATGTTGTGTTAAGATTGAGCATCTCTAATGCCAATGCTACAATTTCTTTGCCAAGTGCATGTGTCAATTCAAACAATAATTTTGGTGTTACCCTTTTGGAAAACTACTCAAATGTAGGTGGCGTCGCGACACTAAGTGCACCTGCAAATGTATCCATTTTGGAGTATAGATTCTCTACGGTTGATTGTGGAAATACCATTACAGTTGAACCCGTGAACCGCCCATATCAATCTACTGAGATTCAACAACGCACACCTTCACCTTATGGTTCACTGGGAGATACCGCTGGAACAGTTGCTGTTGATGCTAACTATGTTTATGTATGCACTGGAAGTTATAATTCAACATCAAATGTAGCAACACTTACAAACACATATGCAACTGGAAATCTAATCACATTGAGCAGCACGACAAATCTTACGGTTAATGCGCCAATCGTGTTTACAGGAAATGTGTTTGGTGGGCTGGTGGCAAACACCGTCTATTATGTTTCTTATCTGAGCACTCCAAATATTGCAGTAAGTGCCACCCGCACCAGTGGAACCCATGGTGCAAATTTTGCATTAAGTACTGCTACCGGAAATGCTGTCGCTTCGTATTATACCAGCGGAACAGAAATTTGGTCCCGCATACCGTTGCAAACGTGGTAAATTAAACATGGAACATCCATTTATTAAAGGACTGGAAGAAAAAACTCTTGAAGAACTTCAAGAAGTAATTTCTGGTCTGACTTCTAAATTAACTTTCGCCCACAGAACACAAAATGGTCCGCTCATACATCAGATTCAAATGGCTATGGAAAGTTATAAGAATCAACATCGTAAAAAGATGGATGCTTTGTTTGAAAAACAAAAACTAAACACTAAAATTAACATACAGTCTGAAAATGAACACAAGAATTGAAAAAGACTTCTTCTTTCAGTGCGGAGTGCACTTTAAGAATGAATATTATATAAACAATTATGATATCGTGCTCAGTTTTTTAGTTGAGACGGACTCAATGCATGAACAAAACATTGCTATGGAACGTGTCGTTCATTACGTTACTAACGTACTTCAAAATGCTGTTCTTGTCGAATCTACGCAAGAAGATACAATAAATCTATACAAAGCAGCAAAAATGAAAATCTGTGAACTTCCACAAGAACCATATGATCAAATTTTTGGTATGGTGCTTTTGCTGAAATTAAATTCCATCATGGAAGGGCGCATGAAGATCACCGACATGATAATGGGATCAATGCTTAGTGACGGAGTGAGATATAGCATCGTTGCAGAAGTTGCCGAAAGCGCGCTTAGTGGTAAACACTGGTGGAATCGTTCAAATATATGTCTGAGTGACAATGATTTAAAATGTCCAAATGGTGATAATATTTTAAAATTATTCAGTGATAACAAATGGTCTGATTTAGACCTACAGTGGAAAGAAAAATTAAAAAAATAAATTGACATGTTTTCTTTATTTGCTATAGTAGACGCAACAAGGAGACAAGTCATGGAATTTGATAAAACAGATACCGATGGTCGGCGTTATAACGAAATTACGCTGCCCGGTGGAACATTTCGTGCATACGAAGATGATCCATATACTTGTCATCAAGTAAAACAATCGCCCGACGAACCGTGCTGGTTTGAGCCAGTGCTGGCTGCATGGGATCGTGGGGAATTTAAAGAAAAGACTGCCAAGGTAGTTCGTAATCCTAAGGACAAAGGCATCCTGCGCAAAGGTCCGGATGGGCTGTATGACGTTTTCTATGATATGCCTCTGGATGAAAAATAATTCAAATTAATTGTTGACATGGCTATTTTGCTGCATTATAAGTGATGCATCGGAACACAAGGATACTTCAAATGTTTACTCTTTCGGACATCAACTCGCTGACCAACTCGCACGATGGTGACATCTACTCTGATCTTTTCAAAGATGTTCACGGATTCCGTCCGCGTGGTACGAGTTTTGTGTCTCTTGAAGACTTTAACGAAGACTTCGAGAATCTGATCGTTCAACTGAATGCTCACAACCAAGAAGAAGCTGTTCGCCAAGAAAAAAATTGGAATAAGTTCCTCGCCCGCGTCTTTGAAGTTCGTGACATTGTGGTTCAGACCACCACCGAAGATGCCATCTACATCATTGCTGATGCGGAAGGTATCACCACCGACGAACTCAAGTTCTATGGTTGGGAAATTCTTGAGCATGAACTGAACCTCAAATATGGTTCTATCAAGGCTTATCTTGCGGAAGGAGTAAATTAATGGACACGCCTGGCCAATATGATTTTGAAAATTTCGCAAAATTGTTTAGTATTTTGAAATGTCGGTTCAAAGATCAGGATAATCCCGATCTTGCTGCGTTTGTCTATATTGCAGCCTTGGTGCCATCATATGTGCCATCTGACGTATTGAAGTTTCATGTTGAGTTTAATCAAAAGGCTGTATTAGACGAGACCATCAAACAGCAAGCAAAATGGTAAATTTAATATGACCAACCCTAAAGTTACTATTAGACCAAATGGAACCAAGGAATGGTGGGTAAAAGGTCAGCTTCATCGCGAAGATGGACCTGCTATTGAATTTATAGATGGACATAAACAATGGTGGGTAAAAGGTCAGCTTCATCGCGAAGATGGACCTGCTATTGAATTTACAGATGGTCAGAAGGAATGGTATCTGAATGGCAAACTCCATCGCGAAGATGGACCCGCAGTTGAACGTGCAGATGGTTCCAAGTGGTGGTATCTAAATGGCAAGGAAGTAGATCAACTTGTTTTTTGGGTCACTACCAAGGAACGAATGAAGGTAAAATCATGAACATGGATGTAAATCAAAGACAGCTATTGATCAGTAAAAGCGATGATCTTTTTGATATTCTGCGTGATGAACAGGTTACCTTGTCCACTGCAGAATTGATTGAATTCAAAATAAATTTAGATATCTCCCCTTTATATAAGCTTCCTTTATTGAATATGTTTAAATTCGAGAGTTGTTTATTTACTAAAAATGGCAGTGAAGTAATAGCGCGTTATAACACATGGGAAAAGGCAGTTAAGGGACACCAGTTTCTTTCTGAAAAATATGGATTGACAATTCATGAAGAATATGTTATACCATAGCTATGATTGTGGATAGTTTTGGACAACAGGTATATACTGAACAAGACCTTTGTGACTTATATTTAACTAACCCCGACATTGAACTCAAAAATGTTCTCGTTGCAGAGCAGATTAAGTTTGATGTCGCGCTTGATTTAGTTAAAGTCCCAACACTGAAACAGTATGATGTAAATGATCTTGATCTTACGATTGAAGAGTTTGATCGGCGCGCGCGCAACAAATGGTTCATTCCAAACGACTATCGCGATTTTGATATTGCAAAATTTGTATTAGATCAATGCGCAGATGAAACAGAATTGCAAAGAGCAGGAGAAGAACTTCTGCTATATCAAGAACGCGATATGTTCATGCTTTTAAGATATCTCAAATATCTTGTTGACACCATGCGTCAAAACAACATTGTATGGGGCGTTGGGCGCGGCTCCAGCGTAAGCAGTTTTGTTTTATATTTGATCGGAGTGCATCGCATTAATTCACTGTACTACGATCTTTCCGCAGATGAATTTTTCAAATAGCAGTGTTTCTGAATATAAATACAAGACAGAGGAGATTAAAATGGCACAATATAGAACAGCACAGGGAAAGAGTTTAGATATGGCAGCACTCGCAGCCAGAAATGAGCGCGTTCGTGCAGTTGGGAATATGCCCGTAAATGCAAGAGGCGATACTATTGACTCACAGGGAAAAATCATCTTACCAGTGACACAGGCAACTTCGGAAGCATATAAAAGAACAGTAGCAGACCGTGCAGTAAATAATGTATCAAAAAATACGACACCCAACTATCCAGCAACAGTTGATTCAATTGAAGAATTTACTGCCGATGATCTTGGGTTTGATGATGCAGATTCAATTGAAATTGAAACGATTAAAGCACAAGAATTAAAAACCACAAGTAGAAAAACTAAGTAAGTATGGCAAACGCAGTACACATTACTAAATCTAAAATTAATAGTAAAACATTTAAAGCAACAAAAGGAACCATCTTAGTTCATGGGATGGATTTCAATGAAAGAATCACTCATTCAGGAATTATTCTTCCTGATGATGATATGAAGAGTGCTGGAATTAGGCCGCGATGGGCGCAAGTCTATGCGGTAGGTTCCGACATTCAAGATGTAAATGTAGATGATTATATTATGATAGCACACGGTCGCTGGTCAAGAGGTCAAGCAATTGAAGATGAGACCGGCGAGAAAGTAATCCGTAAAGTAGACCCTAAAGATATATTATTAATAAGTGATACTAAAATAGACGATTACACATTAAGTGATAAAGCAATTTAATAATCAATGAGGCATGAATAATGGATTCATGTGTGGACGAAAATATGTGAGACTAAGTAAGTTTCACCCATTACTCATTAAATTTTAGGGAGTGGATAAACATCTTGGCAGAATTGAAAACTGACCCCACTCCCTAAAAAACTTGATATTTTCCTTAACATAGTATATTATATAAACTCAAATAAATGAAAGTAGACAATGAAACAAAAACTTTGGGTTGAGGCTTACAGACCTACGTCTGTAAATGATTACGTATTTGTTAATGAACAACAGCAGAAGCAGGTAGAACATTGGATCGCAGAAGGCATTATTCCACACCTGCTTCTTTCTGGTAATCCGGGCACTGGCAAAACTACGCTTGCTAAAGTTCTTATTAAGGAACTTGGTGTAGAGGAATATGATGTCCTTGAAATTAATGCGTCACGTGAAAATGGTATTGATTTCCTTCGTGATAAAATCAATGGTTTTGTGCAGACTATGCCATTCGGTAAATTCAAGGTCGTTTTACTAGACGAAGCCGACTATTTGACGCAGGCATCACAGGCTGCATTACGTAATGACATGGAAGCATATGCTGATACCGTGCGTTACATTTTAACTTGTAACTATGAACACAAGATCATTCCTGCATTACGTGAAAGCCGTTGCTACAAGTTTCATATTGCCAAGCCCGATATGACTGACTTTACCACCCGTGCTGCCACTGTGCTGCTCACCGAGGGCGTTGAATTTGATTTAGATGATTTGGACACTTATGTTCGTAGCTGCTATCCTGACCTACGAAAATGCCTCAATCAATTGCAGCAGAATTCTACGAGTGGGACGCTGAGCAAACCGCAGTCAACCGGTAGTGGAGAAGACGAACTTCTGATGGTAGCCACGGAACTTTTTAAGTCTGGAAACATTCTTGAAGGTCGTCAGCAGTTGTTGCAATACATTTCATTGTATCCTACACGTATTGAGGATTTGGTTCGCTGGGCATATGATAATCTTGATCTATGGGGAAAGACTAACGAACAAAAAGATGCAGCAATCATTACTATTCGGAACACACTAGCAAATTTGCCACTAGTGGGAATTCCTGAAATAAGCATTGCTGCTATGATGGTAGAACTCACTGCCTAAATTTGGTTTCCAGTATGATCTATCTAGGTGCAAGCATTCGTTGGCCATGGTTTAAAGGCTATAAAAGTATTTATGATGACTATTTGTATAAGTCATGGAGCGTGTCCAAGAACAAAACTCTTGAACTACAGGTTAGTAAAGGTGGCGATGACCTTATAGGGTTTATGTTTAGTTGGAGTATGCGACGGGATCATGCAGGACTAGACATTGAGGTTTCGCTGTTCCGCCGTTTTATCCTTATCTCATTCCATGACAACCGACACTGGAATGATAATACAAGCCGCTATATCAACTATGATGATCCAGAAGAAGTTAAGGAGTAATATGAATGAGATATCTTGTAGTAAATTTTTTAAGAAAAAATAACGGCAGAATTGATGAAATCGTTTCTGTTTCCAAAGACGTAACACCACGCGTCAAAGAAAATTCTAATGTCATTGTTGATTTTGGAACTAAGACTATCGTTAAGTCGGTAATTGAAGGTAAGGAACATGACGCTGATTTTGATAAACTTCGGGAATACTATTTGAAGATTTATCCTAATCTAATCGGTCAACTTGATAGGGAGGCTCCTATCACCATGGCTGAACAGAAAAGTGGTAAGAAGAAATGATTGAAAAGAATTAATTAAATAATTAAGTAACAGAACTCCTGTTAATTTTATTTTGCCCAATTCCAATTATTACTATTTTTTCTTTGCTTTTTAGATTTTTGCTGTCTTCTAAGTCGTTCTAAAAGTGCTCTTGTGGAACAATTATTTAATTTGGCAGCTTCAATTACGGATTCATATAAAGTTCCATCTGGACCAATACATGAATTTTTTGCTAAATTGGTTTTTTTACCACCAAAAAATCTTTTGTCCCATGGTCCTCTACCGAGAACATAATCTGCAGGTTGTGTCCCTTCACTAACATAGATGCAATTTTGCCCATTGTTATACCAACGCAGATTTTGTTCGTTTATGGCAGATTTTCCAAACATCGGATTCAATGGACCCTTTACTTTTTCTGCCATTTTCGGGTCTTTCATCGGGTTTAATTGTCCAGATGCAAAACCATCACCTTCTTCTGGTTTTAGGTTGGCCCATTCATCACTTTCAACGACGTTCCACAATTCGCTATAATAAAGGCCCCAATGCTTTAATTCTTCAACTGTCAGACACTCTTTAAGAATTTCAGTAGTGACATCATATCCGTATTTTTTGATATGAGGAATCCAATCATTACCTGATCCCTTATATTTATATGGGTTTTGGACAGTTTTCCCAAGATACTTTAATCCGGTTTTGTTGTGGGTTTTTTTGTATAGATAAATAGTCATGCTGATTGCTTCTTAATAGCGTTAGATAGGGTGGGGACTGCACTCCCGCGACCCTTATATAATGTATTTATTCTTCTCCATATAGTTTTAAAATATGTGTGATGATTTCATGTCTTCTAATATCTCTATTATCAAATGCGCAAAATGTCATTCCAGGAACAGTGTGTGATTGTGCGCGATATATAAGGTCCAACAATCCATTGTCTGGTGTTTTTCTATCTGCCTGCTTGGTATCGCCTGTAATGACTAACTTACTGCCCTCACCAATTCTAGTCATTATCATTTTCATCAGGTGTGGCGAGCAATTCTGCATTTCGTCACATATGATCCACGCATTTTTAAATGTTCTCCCTCTACAAAATGCCAAGGGGGCAATCTCGATTATTTGTTCCTTTATCATATATTCTAGTTCAGTGACACTATAATATTCACGCATAACATCAAACAACGGTCTTACCCAAGGTTCCATTTTTGCGTTTAAATCTCCTGGTAAAAATCCATGTTGTTCTGCGTCCGCAGCTACTGCTGGTCTTGTAAGTAATATTTTATCACAGTCTCCTTGTCTCATTGCTTTGATTGCTGCTAACATAGCAAGGTATGTCTTTCCGGTTCCCGCTGGCCCACTAACCACTACGATGTCTGTTTCAGGGTCTGTCAATGCGATGATATATTTTTCCTGATTTATGCTCTGAGGCACTAACTCTACTGGTTTAGTTTGCTTTTTGGGTTGGGATTGAGTGAAGTCAATAGTCTTTGATTCTTTAGTGTAAAATACTTTACCTTCAGTTTCTTGATATCTTCTTCCTGATCGGGTGTCTTTTTGTCTAAGGGCGCTTGTTTTGCGTTTAGTCACGTGGTTCTCCTAATTTGATACACCATTCTTGAAATACACTTGTATCTCAGACTTACTTAGAGCGGGAAAACGAGTAAACTATCGGCAAGTGTAATTTAGTTTGCTAAGATAAATACTAATCACATTTACACAAAGATGATAAATAGTCATAACAAAGTGGATTAATACTTAGATGAGCAGTCTTCCAGCAGATAAATTTTTCAACGATGTCAACTTCGTAAGTATTGTTGATACCATCAAAAATGTGTATATGAGTGATGGTGCAATGTCCACATTACTTGATTTTGAGAGATGCTTGGACGAAGCAGACCTATATGCATACAAAAATTGGATTATTGGCGAATTGGTGGATGGTCCCAAAGTAGGAAGATATTCATGTAAATGTATTTTTATGTGGCCATATAAACTTATGCCAGACCCAAGAGGCGCGCTGAGATTAGAGTCCGTGGGGTGTAAAGTTACTTTTGGTAAATCAGAAGTTGAAGTTCCAATAGAAGTCAAAGATTATGATGACTTCGTTCCGGGCACACGTTATCCAAAAATGCATAATAGAAAAGTTTGGTTTGTTGAAATTAGAATCCCAATTGAACTTATGAATGACATCAAGGAAGGATCAATTGACCTTGCTGACCAATCAATTGACTTGTCAGACATTGAAGATGCATACAATGAAGATTTAGACAAAATGGATTCACCAGAAAGTGGTCCCGATACCATGCAGGATGAAAATCAAAATGTAGGCGCGATGGGAATGCAGGTTTAATTATGGCTATTATCACTGAAAATTTAGATTTCATGGATATGGAAGGGCAAATAGCCGACAGAATATCAATTGATGAATACGCTGCAAAAATAGGCAGTGATGCTGATATTGTTACATTGGCTTTTATTGTTCATTCTGAATTGGCAGCAGATGATTTAGTAACATGGTTTGAACGCGGGTATGATTTTGTGCTTGATGCCAGCGTTAGCGATGGTGAAATTGAACCAGGCAAATATATGGTGTTTGTAGAAATGGATCGTAGAATGAAAGTTCCTGAGAGAATTTGTAATATTCTTTCTGATCTGGAAACCTTAACCGGATTTAAACTAAAAGATTGGACAGTTGATATACAAGGAGACGATTATGATGCGGACCCTGAAATTATTGCTAAAAAAATGATTCTCAATCCCAATGAATATAAAACTGCTCGTGAAACAGACGAGAAGTTAAATGAAATTCGCGAACTGGCAGGTATTGAGCCAATTACTGCCGGTCATACCAATGATGAATACATCAAAAATTTAAAAGCAATGGCAGGAATGTAATTACATGTCCGATAATCAAGATTTGTCCCAAGGAAACCCAACTACAGATAATTCCTTACAGAACGGTGCTCTTTCACCAACTCCTTCATTAAATGATCAATCAAATGGAGATGATGATGGAAATCCGGATGATGATGAGGATGTTTCTCCTAAGCCATCATCAGAGCCTGCTGCTTTAGCCAATAAAAATCAAGATGAGCACATGCAGATTGTTGGAAAAAACGATGAACATGTTGCATCAATGACTAGTGATCCGGATATGTTTCAACATATGCAACAAATGAATACCGCTTACAATCAAACATCTACCAGCATGGGCAGTGGCATGTCCGTTGGAATAGGCGTCACGCAATCAGGCATGGGCATGGGTGGTTCCATGGGTATGTCTGGTGGACTTGGTATGGGTGGTTCCATGGGTATGGGCGGCTCTATGGGCGGTGGACAGACAGGCATGGGGATGGGTGTAGTTGTTCAGGGCAACTTAACGGGCGCGGGCAATAATGCCGCACAAGGCGCTGACGTACTCGTTGCCAATACTAATGAAGACTGGATCAATAAAAAATGGCGTCCAGTAATGGGATGGATGTATATGGCAGTTTGCGTATTTGACTTTGTTATTGCGCCTATTTTGTGGTCAATAGTTCAGGCATACGCACATGGCGCTGTAAACGTACAGTGGCAACCACTTACCCTTCAAGGTGCTGGATTGTTTCATCTTTCTATGGGTGCGGTTCTTGGTATCGCTGCATATGGGCGTACTCAAGAAAAGATTCAAGGCGTATCAAATGCATCAACAACCACCTCAGCCTTAACCGGAATCACGCCTTCTGCTCCGCCAGCACCAACCGGTTTAACTAACCCAAGCATGCCAAACGGATTTGGTGGAATTCGTTAAAACATAATTGTTGACACTCAGTGCCTGATATGTTAGTATCTGAATATGGATCATTATAACACATTAGGCATTTCTCGTGATGCCACTTCGGAAGAAATCAAAAAAGCGTACCGCAAATTAGCAGTTCAACATCACCCCGATAAGCCGGGTGGTAATCTTGAAAAGTTTCAAGAAATTAGCAATGCATATGAAACATTAAGTGATCCTGCTAAAAAAGCATCATATGATAATCCCCAGCCTCAGTTTAATGGTGCACCGGGTGGATTTAATTTCCATACTAATGGCTTTAACGTTGATGATTTGTTCAGTCAGTTATTTGGTCACCAAATGCACCATGGTGCGGCGAGGCAACCACAGAAGCCAATGTATCGCACGAGAGTCACTGTGTCTCTCTTAGATGCATATAATGGTGCCGATCATTTCCTGCAGGCCGCAACACCTACTGGCACAAAACTCATCAATATAAAGGTTCCAAAAGGTGTTGACTCAGGACACCAAATGCGGTATGAGAATCTAATAGACGATGGAACTCTAATCGTTGAATTTATCGTGCAGCCAGATTTGCATTTTGATCGTAAAGGAAATGATCTTTATACAAATCTCTCGATATCAGTGCTTGATCTGATTGTAGGAACCTCTGTAGAGGTGAATACGATTGGTGGGAAGAAACTTGAAGTTGCTATTAGTCCAAGGACTCAGCCATATCAACAGATTAGAATACCCGGATATGGAATGCCTACACAAAATGGACAACATGGTGATCAAATTCTCTTGCTAAAACCGACAATTCCTGATATAATTGCCGATGATATTATTGAAAGTATCAAGCGCAACCAAACTAACTAAAGGATAACAAATTGCAAACCTCTCCAGAAATTGAAAATATTATTGAACGTGCAATTGAAAGCGCAAAGACCAGACAGCATCAATATTGCACCGTAGAACATTTGCTACTTGCGCTAATCACTCATCCTCCTTTCAAGAAGTGCTTGAACAGTTTCAACGTTGACACTGACCTCATGGTAGATGAAGTTGAAACATACATCAATTCTCTTCATGCAATTGAAACAAAAGACCCCAACTTTAGTCCACGCAAGACTAATACTCTTGAGCGCGTAATGAACCGTTCGGTTACGCAGGTTCTATTCAATGGTCGTCGTCAAGTAACTACTCTTGATTTGTATCTTTCTATTGCATCTGAAAACAATTCCCATGCCCACTACTTCTTGCTCAAGTATGGTGTTACTAAGAATGAATTTTTCCGTCATTGGGAAAAAACATACAAGGGTGGCGCAGGAAACACGAAACTCACCGAAACACAAGCCGACGAAATTCTTGAAGAATACACTACCAATCTTACTCAGCTTGCTCGTAATGAAAAGATTGAGCCGGTAATTGGTCGTGCTACTGAAATCAATGACATCATCAATGTGCTTGCAAAGCGTTTCAAGTCAAACGTGCTGATGGTCGGTGATCCGGGCGTAGGTAAGACTGCAATCGCAGAAGGAATCGCTCAGGCAATCGTTGATAAAAATGTTCCAGATTTCTTGCTGGATCATGACCTGTATTCTTTGGAAATCGGTTCTCTACTTGCTGGTTCTCGCTATCGCGGTGATTTTGAAGAAAAGATCAAGAACATTCTTGACGCACTAAACGTCAAGAAGAAAGCGATTCTTTTCATTGACGAGGCTCACACAATGCAGGGTGCAGGAAATGCTGGCAACGGTGGACCAGACTTTGCAAATATGATTAAGCCTGCAATCACCAAGGGAACTCTCAAGGTTATTGCTTCTACGACTTGGGAAGAATTTTACGAATCCTTTGAAAAGGATCGTGCTTTGATGCGCCGATTCTATCGCGTTAGCATTGATGAACCTTCGCAGGATTCAACTATTCGCATTTTGAGCGGACTTGCAACTCGTCTAAATGAATTTCACAATGTGGAAATCACTTCAGATGCAATTGAAGCCGCAGTTGATAGTTCTGCTCGTTATATCCATGATCGTAAGAACCCTGACAAGTCTATTGATCTTATTGATGCTGCTTGCGCCAAGCAGAAGGTCCTTGGTAATGACGGTGCTGTTATTACTAAGCAAATGATCCATGAGCAAGTTGAAAAGTTTACTGGTGTTCCTGCTGATAAACTCAGTGGTGACAACTTTGATCGTATTCAGAATCTTGAATTGAATGTCAAGAACAAGCTCTATGGTCAGGACCAAACTGTCAATGATGTTCTTGAGCGCGTGTATGTTTCTTTTGCTGGCATCGGCAATGAAAAGAAGCCAATTGCAAGTTTCTTGTTTTTGGGACCAACGGGTACCGGTAAGACTGAACTTGCAAAATTGCTTTCTTCCAATCTGGATATGCCACTTCATAAGTATGACATGTCCGAATATTCTGAGAAGCACAGTGTAAGCAGTTTGATTGGTCCTCCTCCGGGATATGTGGGTTTCAGTGACTCACAGGTTCAGGGTGGACGCCTGATTTCAGACTTGAGTAAGAATCCACATTCAATTCTGCTGTTTGATGAAGTTGAAAAGGCGCATCCTGACATCTTTAATATTTTCTTGCAGATGCTTGATGAAGGTCGGATTACTGGATCAAACGGTAAGGAAGTATCATGTAAGAATACTATCATCATTCTTACTTCCAATCTGGGGTCGGCTGATAATGAGCGAAACAACATCGGTTTCGGTACTCTTGAGAAGTCCGGAGAAGACGACAAGGCGCTCAAGCAGTTCTTCAAGCCTGAATTCCGCAATCGTCTTGATATGGTTTGCAAGTTCAACAAACTTGATAATCTGTCAATCAAAAAGATCGTTGTAAAGTTCTTGGAAGATGTGAAGAAGCCTCTGTTGGAAAAGCACAACATTACTCTCAACCTAAGTGAGCCGGTCATTGACTATCTGGCTGCACAGGGTTATGACAGTAAGATGGGTGCTCGCCCACTTAGTCGTAAAATTGACGAACTCATTCGCGTTCCGCTTTCAAAGAAGATTCTTTTTGAACGTATCAGCAATGCGAATGTGATGGCGACTCTTGTAGATAATCAGATTGTTTTCTCCATGACTGAAAAGCAATCTGCCCATATTAATGAGGATGGAATAATTGAAGTTCAGTCTTGAAGAACGTGCTACCCTGTACTATAACAAACATAAGTACAGGGTAGCAATATCCGAAAAATGTTTGCGCCATGTGTATTATGCTAAGAGCTTAAGAGGATTTAAGAAGAGTTTAGCCGAGTATATTAAATATGTTGAGGAGAGTCCATTTGCTACTGATCGTGACTTTTCCCTCACTCAAAAGCAATACAGAAAAATAAGTAAAATTATTAAATTTAGAAACAATTTTGCAAAATTGGAAAACACTTCCATTCGTCATTATAATGACACAATGAGTTTCTATTGTGATGATCCTACTTTTTTTGATCCAATAAAAGAGTTCAGTCCGGATGCAACAATTACTGAAGTTAAGTTACTTCCATCAGGTATTAAATATTTCTCAAAAGAACCAAAAAATAAGTATAGGCTGTTCTTTAAGAATAAGCAAGTTGACGCTATAACTATTTCTGATCTGATAGAGTATTTTAATAAAAATAAGGATATAACTCCATCCAAATCTTTGAGCGGATGGTTGTTCTATCAAAGCCAAACATATTATTACAAGTATATCAGAGATTGTTTTTTTATTGATTATAATGATGAATCTACGTTAACAATCATGCATCTGTTATTTACTGGAATAATAGGCAAATCATTCAAATTGGAAAAGCGACCATCGTAAGATAAATACTCCATATATTTGGAGTATTTCATGGCAAAGATGGTTGAAAATGTTCTCGTAATCAAACTTAGTAAGCTGATCAGAGACAATGAAGATGCATCAGACATCTTAAATAACGAAGTTCTGACAGCACTTGAACAAGTAACACAAGAACTGGTCGGTGCTGGTGTTCTGGTGGAAGTGGAAACGGCGTAATGGCACAGTCAACCACTCTCATACTGCTTCCACAGACTCCTTATGATAATCCGGGCAACGGTGCCCCTTATACTGTTACCGGTGAATATGTTCCAGCAGCATCATATTATCTTGGTAACCAAGATTTACAAACCGTCAATATTAGTTTGACAGACTGCACCGGTAATATTGTCATTGAGGCAACACTTGCCACTACCCCACAAGAAATTGATTGGTTCAGTGTATATGAACTTGACGCAAATGCGAATGCAGCATCAAACTCTGCACCACAAATCGCATCTAATGCTTCAATATACACTAATATACAAGGAAACTTTGTGTTCATGAGAGCCGCAGTTTACGATTTCCAAGGCGGCGGCGTGAACTATATCAAGCTGTCATATTGAACGGAATTAATTAAATGAAAATAGTAGCAGTCATGCCTGGCAGATATCATCCCTTTCATAAAGGTCATGCAGCAAGCTTCAAACAACTTGCTGAGAAATTTGGATTGCCCAATACACTTTTAGCAATTTCGGCTAAGCAAGAGCAGCCAAATAGCCCATTTATGCCACAAGACAGAGCCAAGATGGCGCAGCATCTTGGAATCCCATCAGAAAATATTATTATCGTCCGCAATCCATATAGTGCTACAGAGTATGCAGATCATCTTGCAAGCAAAGGAATAGACCCAACAAAGACTGCATTGGTATTTGGAGTAAGTGCTAAGGACATGGAGGATGATCCGCGTTTTTCATTTAAACCTACTAAGAGCGGCAAGCCAAGTTATTTTCAGCCGTATTCTAAAGAAGCATTGGAAAATATGCAACCAATGACGAAAGGTGAACCGGGAACTGGTCATGCATACGTGATGACTACCAATGTTCAAGAGTTTCCTATTGCTGGAAAAACTATGCGCGATGCAAGTGCCATTCGTAAAGCATATGCGGGAGCTAAGCAACAGAAGAAAATGCGTATCCTTCGTGATCTATATGGCGATTCAGCGGAACAAATGAAGCAAACTTTTGACAACAATTTACAAATCACAGAGAGTATTGCCGCACTTGTCAATAAGATAAAACCATTGATTAGTGAAGCCACCCTTGAACAAAAAGAAAAGTTTGTGCAGTTACTCAGTGAAGCAAAGAAGGCTATTATAGCTACAGCCGATGATACTGTAGATGAAGCGGCAAATGCTGCTCAACAGGCTGCTATTGCCATTAATATGAAGAAGCATCATAAGAAGCCAAAAAAGACCAGCGAATCCAAAATGATGGAATCTCTTGGCGATGGCTTCTATTTAATTGATGAGTCAGAAGTTGTATTCCTTTCAAAAGCAGATGAAGTCGTTAATGCGAAAAAAAATATTGATGAAACTGCAGATTATTTGACAGAAAAATAATTTCACCCCCTCTTCGCGGTGTAAATATCATTATAGTTTACAACAAAGAAGAGGACTACATGGCACGTAAACCAACAAATAAAACTAAAAATATCGCACCTAATGGTGAAGAACGCACTGTTCCCGTTGAACAGGTTCATGCAATTGCTGAACAGGCTGCACAAGAACAACAGCAGCCACAAGAAGGGCAGATTCAAGTAAACGTTGACTACCTTCGCACTACCAAGGTTCACATTGCAATGCCATGTTATGGCGGCATGTTAACTGAATCAACTTTCATGTCGTTTATCAAGTGGGCAAATACTGCTCGCCAGTTAGGTATTGACTGGACACTTGAAACGATGGTAAACGAATCACTTATCAGCAGAGCAAGAAACACTCTCACTGCTAAGTTCCTTGACATGCCTGACGCAACACACTTGTTCTTCGTTGATGCGGATATTGGATGGGAGCCATGGCACCTATTAGTTCTTATTAATCGTGACGTTGATGTTATCGGCGGATTGTATCCAATGAAGACTATGCCTATCAAGTGGGTAGTAAATGGATTTGAAGGCGCAGAAGAAGGTCCAGATGGACTACAGGAAGTTTCTAAGGCTGGAACCGGGTTCCTTCTTATGAAGAAGCATGTATTTGAAAAACTCAATTCACATCCTGCAGTCAAGCAGTATAAGAATGATATCGGTCTTGACCCAAAGTATGACCAGTATTTGAAGACTTATTTTGATACTGCTGTTCGTCAGAATCGCTACTATTCGGAAGACTGGACATTCTGTGAAAATTGGCGCGACATTGGTGGAAAGATTTATGTTGACAAGCGTGTGCTTCTTCGTCACTCCGGTTCATATGTATTCTGCATGGAAAATCAGGAACATCTGCTCAATACGGTTGGTCCAATGTATGTTGAATCATTAAAGGCAAAGGCAGCAATTGAGGCACAGGTGGCAACCATTTCATCACCTGAAGATGTCGCAGCCGCTGCAATGTCAGCCGCAGGAATTAATCCTTCTGCATAATACTTATTTTTTGAATAGTGTAAAAATTGAGACCTCAGAAATGGGGTCTCTTTTTTTGTATGGGATAAATACTCTATAATTAAGGGTCTTAATAATGAAAATCAAAGATATTTGTGAATCAACATGCGCAGGTGGAATTGCTCCAGTAGCGATGCCAATGACTACACAAAAACGCACAAAAGAATCGGTAGACGTTAATGGCTTACAGCCTGCCGAAAAGGTGATGAAGGGCAAAGCTAAGAAAAAAGGTCCTTATATGAACTCAATTAGTGAATCAAAAAAGGTTTCTGAGGCACACCTTGATGAGGAAGATGTAATCATGATTCCAGGCCAAGGTCGCTCAATGAAAACTGGATTTGTTGCACATGATCCTGATCGTGCAGAGCATGAAGGTGAAACTCTTAAGAATAGCCTACGCACAATTGTTCGTTTGTCTTCTGAATTGGAAAAGCGTTTATCTGATAAAGATCAATTCCCTGAATGGGTATCAGAAAAGGTCGGCGGAATCAAGGCGATGATGACAAGTGTGATGCAATATCTTGCAAGTCAACAGGATGCCGGTAAACCTTTTGAAACGAAGAAGATTCCGAATGGCGGGACTATTGCTGGTGGTATTGCCGCAGAGAATAAGAACAATCTACGTAAACGTAACGACAGTAAGAAAAATACACTCGGTCTTCAATGGGGTGACATTCCAACCGAAATCGCTAATATGGACAAAAAAATTAATTTTTATGAGTCATATGTAGTAAACGATGGAAAACTATTTGAAACTAACGAAACATCTAACTTAGATGCATTCGATAAACTAAATGACCTTGCGGAGGCTAACCCAACTGTTGGTAACAAATATTTAATCATCGGTCTTTACCTATTGAATGATCAATTGGAAATATCACAATATCCAGAAATGTGTGAATTGCTATCAAAAACTTCCAACTCATTTAAAGTTAAACTTGGAAATGATAATAGAGTAGTAGAATTCCCATCAAAAACAATGTCAAAAGTAATGCCAGTAGTAACACTTCTATTTAAAAATGTTGGCGACTATGATAAAATGAGATCATATGTCAGTATTAAATTTGACGGTGACTCACTGCCAGCGTTCACTAATGATGTTGTAGAAGGCGCAAAAGTTGATCGCATGGCAAAGCATATTGCTAAGTCGGAACGCGAAGCAGGTAAATCTAAGGACAAGGCAGAAAATATTGCTTGGGCAACATTAAATAAGCGTGGAATGTTAAACAACAAAAACCACAAAAAAGGCAAATAATCCATGAGTTCTGTAATGAAGGGCATCATTGATGAAGAAGACATTGATGAAGTCAATCTTAATAGTTATAAGAAAAAAGAACGATTTGATTCTTATGTATTAGGAAAACGCCCACCAAAAGAAGCAAAATTAATAGGGGAAATAGGAAATAATTTTCCTGTCTATAGATATGCGGATGAATATGGTGAAAATGAATTCTTCGTTACCTCACCTAAATCAGGTAAAACTGTAATATTTCTTAGTACTGAAGTGCCATCCAGTGCCAAAAACGTGCATAAAATTAATATAGTAGTGGCAAGTGATAAATCTCCCGGCGTAGATAAGCTATATCGTTTTCTGGTATTAAAAAAAGATTTGGTGCTGGTAGGTGATGATCAATCTGAGGGTGCCAGAAAAGTATGGAAAAAAGCCACCAGACATCCCGGAATTAATGTGCATGGATTTAATCCAAAAACAGGCAATGCATTCCATCTTCGTGCATCCGACGAAGAAGGCTATTCAAATGCCACAGAAAGAGATAAATGGCGCGCAGATAAAAAGAACGCTTATGGTTCTGGACTTGAACCGGACAAACTACTGAAATATGACTCAGAAATTGATAATTTAATAGATGTGGGGAATTCCCAAATTGTTATGCACAAGCGTGACAAGAACATGACCAAAGAAAGTATTGAATCATTGTTGCGTCCTTTGTGTGAGCACAAAATACGTCGCAGAAGTTCAATTCTTAAGGGAATTGTCGGAGAAGATTCAGACATGCAGTTTGCCGCTGAAAAGACGCCAGCAGTTAATCCTTATGGTGGAAAAAAAGATAGGCAATTTAGAGGTGCCATCAGCGAAATGCCAGATACTTCTGGTCCAGTAGGAACACAAGATGGTGGATGGCGTCAAGTTAAATTAAAGCCTGCTGGTCAACTTGATGAATCTGATGTTCCTAAATGGTTAGAACTTGATCATCTGGGTTCTATGGAAAATAAATTACAGTATTACGAAGCATATGCTAAAAATAAAGGTAATGTTCTTGAATCAAACGAGGATGATTACATTGATTCATTCGTGAGTCTGGCTAATATGGGAGATTCCCCGGACATTAACTCTGAATGCATCATGATATCATTTTTACTTCTAAACAATAAACTCAGTTTGATGCATCGTCCAGAATTAGTAAAGCTATTAAAAGTTGATTCAGGAAAATACACTGTAAAATTAATGGACCAAGACAATAGAGTTGTAGAATTTCCAATTAATAGCAATTCCGCAATAGCGCCTATCATAACACTTCTGTGCTCATCTACTGATACGTATGATAAAATACGAACATACGTAGAATTACGTTTTGACCTATCGTTACCGGACTATATCAATGAGGACACTTCATATGGTGGTGGCGGTGGACAAGGTGGTTATGCTGGACAGTCCTATCGTAAGTTCAGACCAAAAATGGCCGGGACTCATATGAAAAAAGAAAGTGCGATTCTGAAAGGAATTCAGATGTGAGAGCATTTGAGTTTCTGACAGAAGATCAGACAACCACTATTCAATATCATATTGGCAATGCCAATAGTATTAACAGAGACGTCATGACTCAACTGTCACGCCTGATATCAGAAGGCGCAGAAGTTGATATGGGAGTTGTAAATCGCAACCTCGCATCAGCACCGTCTATAGGTTATGCGATGGATGGTAATCAGGCAGTCGGCGTTATCGTATTAAAAAATCCGGTGAGTTCATATCGCCAAAAATGCTTTGTCGCAGCAGGAGTTCCGGAATTAGAAAGCCGATATAATTTAGAAATCGGTTATGCGTTCGTCAAAGAAGAATATCGTGCAAGAGGCGTAGGAATTTATCTTTGTCGCAAAATGGTTCGTTCTATCAGTGCACCGATTTATGCAACTACTCGTGAGGCCAATACTACGATTAATAAATTATTGCAGTTTGGCGGATTTCATAAAGCAGGAAATTCTTGGAAAAGTGATCGCGGAAACTATAATCTTTTCTTGTGGATTAAAGGTTAAATAAAAAATGAAAACCAATGACATTGAAACCATTAATTATTTCGCATATGCACACAACGCCAATACTCATATCATGAAGAAACGCTGTCCTTCAGCAAAATTAATTGGCACTGGCGTTCTTAAAAATTTCAAGTTAGTTTTCCGCCATTATGCTGATATAGAAAATGAAGATAATACTGAATGCTATGGTGTTCTATGGAATATCAATATCAAAGAGTTAAAGACGCTTGATTATGACGAAGGCATTCACAAATCTTACAACAGAATTCCAGTATCCGTAGATACTGAAAATGGTCCAGTAAAAGCAATGGCATATATAATGGACCCCGCTAACAGTGTTAAAAAACTTACACCTGAATGGTATATCAAAAGCGTTGAAGAGGGATATAAAGAACATGGTCTTCCCGTTGAAGCCGTAGAAAATGCTCCTAAGAATGAAGGCTTTGACCAACCACTAAGCGAAGCAGGAGGGGTGCCTACGTATTATTTCTCTTACGGAATGCTATGTGATCCTAATAATATGCATAATGCTAAATTAGTGGGCGTCGGTGAACTTCGCAATTTTGAGTTTAAATTGTATCGTTTTGCAAATGTTGAACCAAGCACGGGAAGCAAGGTGTATGGTTGCCTGTGGGAAGTTGATCGCAGAATGTTAAGTGAGTTGGATTACTTAGAGGGATATCCTCAGATGTATGACCGTCGCACATACCCTATATACTGTGATGGTCAAAAATATCCAGCAGAAGTCTATCTGATGACCCCAGATACTATTAATCGCCTGCAAGGCACTATCCCAGCCAACTCATATATTATGTCAATTAAGTATGGCTATTCGCATGCGGGTGTTCCTTTATACCAACTGTATGATGCGCTTGATACATTAGACGATCACAAATATCATGGATACACTGATACTAAAAATGATTACTCCACGTGGAATAATAGTAGCTATCTAGACGTTAAAGATGACAACGAGGATAATGGTGATTGGGACCCTTCTTATAGAGGACACCGAAACATTCAATATGAAACTGTCAGCACGGGAATGGGAGGCGGATCAGCAGGTAATAGCGGCGGCGCAATGGTAGGTGGTCCAACTACCTATGAACAAGAACATGCTTTAACTAAACACAAAGGGCGTGGGCAGAGAAGAACATTAGCCAGCACTTATGAGAGTGTAGGTAACCAGACAATAACTCTATCAGACATTTATGATGGTGCTTATCCTGATCATGATGAAATGGTTTGGAACTTTGTTGGCGATAACGACTTTGATATACCATTTGCTGTTCATACTATTCAACCATTTGTATTGGAACAATTGCTATCGAATCAACATGGTGTTGATGATTTAGAAGATTTGTTTGATAAAATGCAACCTGCTCAGGAAGCAATAGTATCTGATTATCAAAATAATCCTAATCTTTCTCAGGAAATAATAGTGCTTGCGGGTGACAGAATTATTGACGGGCATCACAGGGCATTGGCAGCAGCATTATCTAATCGACCAATCAAGTATATTGATGTGACTGAGGAAGCATAAATACTCCAATAAGGACTATTAATAATGCTGGCTGATAATTTAAAAACATTGCTCGGAAGCACTCACGTATTATATACTAAAATACACGGATTTCACTGGAACGTTCAAGGAAAGGATTTCCCTCAATATCACAAATTCTTGAATAAATTCTATGATGAAGTTTATGAAACGATTGATACAATTGCTGAATATATCAGAACATTAGATTCATTTGCTCCGGGAAGTCTCGCGAGATTTATGGAACTTACCATAATTGAAGAACAATTATTGGTTCCAAGAGCAGAACTAATGATGGCAGAATTGCTTGAAGATTCAGAAAAAATGATAGAGTTAGTAAAAGACATATTTGACGTTGCTACTGAAGCCAGAGAGCAGGCGATTGCAAATTTTATGGCAGACCTACAAGAACTTTATGCTAAAAAAGCATGGATGTTGCGTTCAATTCTTAAAACTTCACGAGCATAATATATGAGAGCAAAACAATTTCTTGAACTGTATGAGGCACAACAGCAACTATTTGAAGTGGAAATGTCCCCTTCAAGTTTAAGAAAACTTGCCAGTAATATTCCGGGTGCTTTAGCCGGTCTTGAGTATGAAATGTTTGTTCCGGATGTTGATTTAGGAGGCGATGACGATGAGCCAGAAGAAGACATGGATATGGACGAATCCGCAATTGACATTGACGATATTGTTCGTTTCTTTGACGACAGCGAACATAATACTTCAAGAACAATCCGCGAACTGAGACGAGAATTAGAAGAAAAATATTCCGAGTATGTTGACCGTGAAATTGAAGATGCCTGGCAGGGTTCCGAAGGTAAACGGCATCTTTACGACTGGATTAAAAATAATGTTGATAATGATGATCTTGCTGAATATTTAGACAAGACACCCGAAGAAGATGAAGAGGGCGATAAAGAAGAATTTAGTCCAACCGAGGAAGATTATGAAGAGGCAGCAGAAAAATCTTGGCAAGACGAAGATTCTTATTGTGATGATGCTAAAGAAGATTTCATTAATGACTATGATAGAAGCAATTTCAGTGAGAGAGATTTCTTAAGAGATATCGGAATTTATCACATGTCAGACGTAAACGGTAGTGTTTATGTTGACCTCACATGGCCGCACTGGATTCGCGGGTCATCGGGTGAAAGGGGAATTACTGAAGTTGCCGAAGACATATCAGAATTTTTAGGAATTCCGGTATATACGGGAGAATATCATTCTGGCGCAAGATCACCAAATGGCTATACATTAGAGACTGATGGTAGTTTACAAAAAGACGGTTATGCGGGTCTGGAATTGATAAGCCCGACCCCGCCGCCCCCAGTTGCCAAAACTCTTGAGGACATGGATAAAATTATTGAATGGGCACATGATAATGATTGCATAACTAATAAATCATGCGGGCTTCACATGAATATTAGTATTCCAAATTATAACAGAGATAATTTGGATTATGTAAAACTTGCAATACTTACAGGTGATAAATATGTTCTTGATCAATTTGGAAGAGCAGCTAATACATATTGTAAATCCGCTATTGATATTATTAAAAGTAAAGCAGCTAATACAGAGCAAGCTGAACAACTTATTGATAAGTTACGTAATAATGTAGAAGAAATTGCCAGTAAAATATTACATGGCGGTCGCACTGACAAATACACCAGTATTAATGTTAAAGAAAATCGTATAGAATTTCGTTCACCCGGAAATGATTGGCTAAATGCCGGGACTGAAAAATTGACAAACACGTTACTGCGTTTTGTAGTGGCATTGGATGCGGCTTGCGATCCAAACAAATACAAAAAAGAATATTATAGGGCACTGTATAAATTACTTAAGCCAAAAGACCCCAAATCTGACATGAGTTATTTTGCTCGTTATATGTCAGGTGAAATGACTAAAGAAGCATTAGCCGGTGATCTTTTACGCGCAAGAAAAACTCGTCTTGGTAAAAGCGGTATTGAGGAACTAAGTGAGTCTGAGGTCGATGATGGCGACTGGATTGTAACTGTAGGTGGTCGCGACAATAATACTAATACTATATATCTCAGATATACCAAACAAGTAAGTAATGGGACAGAAGCATTATCTGCCGCTCAAAAATTATATCCAAAAATATTTAATAAAAATAATGTTCAAAATACCACAGTTCAGAGATATAAAATTGATATTGATCCAGATTTAAAACTTTATAGAGTATATTATGGTTACTTGAACACTGACGTTGTTGCCAAGTCTGAACAGGAAGCAGAAAAGTTAGTTAAGATCATTGATGCTAGGCAAATTTCTCAATTTGGTGGTGACCCACGACTTAAGGCTGAAGAACTTGTGTCAGCTACTAAAAGAGCCATGAAAAATATGCTAATCATACAAAATAATAAGTTTGAAGAAGGTAAACATTGGCTTGAAAGTGACAAAATTTATATTATTAGAGGCAATTTAGAATATGACATACCCATCAAATATATTGCCGCTAAAACAGAGCAAGAAGCCGAAGTGATCGCCAAACTAATGTATCCTCAATTTGATGATGATGCTAATAATTGGTATATTGTTCGTGGTTCGGGCAATATTCTCTATCCAGAAGAATCTGCAACATATAGAAAAGCACAAGAAGAATTAATTAAAAATAATCAAACCAATCGTCAGTCAACAGATGACACGCATGCCACAGATATGTCAGATATTAAAATGTATCGCGTTCATAATATAATTGGATATGATTATGTAATGGCTAAATCGGAGGAAGAGGCGGAGGCGCTGGCCACTAAGATTAATTATGTAAAATTCCCCGCTGGTTCAGTGACTGCAGTTAGGGCAGAATTAGACCCAAGCAATACCGAGGAATTCGTTAGAAGACAAAATCTTAGATTAGCAAATGCACCTAAACCTTATCATATTATTGACACAAGAACTAATCAGCCTGTGCCTGATTCTACATTCCCGGTGATTAATGATCATGATGCAGTTTTGAGATTGCGTGATTATGCAAGTTTTGGAAGACATGGTTTATCATCAGCCCGAGCGCGCGAAGTGTTTGCGGTTCGTCCAGTGTCTTGATAAATACTAATTAATATGAGAGCAGTATGAGAGCAAAACAATTTCTTGAACTTTACGAAGCACAGCAGCAATTATTTGAAGTGGAAATGTCTCCTTCAAATTTAAGAAAACTTGCCAAAGGCATTGAAGGTGCCAAAGTTGGTATTGAATTTGAAATGGTTGTTCCAAACGTAAGTATAGAAAACAATGACGATGATGATGATGAAGTGAATTTTCCGGAACCAGAAATGAATAACCTATATGAACCTGCAAGAAGCATAGATGACATTGTTGAGTTCTTTGATAACCCTGGTTACAATGACTCACGCACAATCACCAGACTTAGAAACATATTAGAGACTAAATACCGAGAATGGGCTAAGCAGTTCGTTGATAAACAATGGGACAAGAATGGAAAAGAATATCTTCTAAATTGGATTAGAAAAAATGTTAGCCCAAACAAAATTGCTGATTATTTAGATTTACCCGAAGATTTGTTAGGTGATCGCATTCCTTCTAAGGAAGATTATGAAGAAGTAGCGTATGAAGAATGGATGCGCCCCGGCAATGCGGCTGGACATAATTATTATGATGCGGCATATGAATCATTTCGCGACGGTGATGTATTGCCTAATTATTATTATGATGAAGATGATGAAGACTCTGATCCGGACGAAAATAAAGAATATATATTTGGTTTTGACAGCGATGATGCCGATGATGCTGATGAAGAAACATTCTTAGAAAGTCTCGGAATCAATGATATGGAAGATGTGTATCATAACTCATTGAATAGCAATCATGTATTATCATGGCCAAGCTGGACTGATCCACAACCTGAATATAACAGTAGTAGTAGTTCTTCTTCTGGCGGATCAGAATCAATACAAGATACCGCATTAGGGTTCATGAAGGCTCTCGGCTATGATTCAATTGCATATTCTACTTCATATCACGGAACATATTATAAATGGGACGGTAACGATTGGGAATATTATGGTAATAAAAAACCAAATGATTGTTATGCGGTTGAGCCGGATACCAGCATAACAAAAAAGTCCGATGAGGCAGGTTTGGAGTTTGTGAGTCCACCACTTCCTCCAGAACAAATTATGGCAGATATTAAAAATATAAAAACATGGGCTAATCGCATTGGAGCCTATACTAATAAATCTACTGCCATTCATACTAATGTTAGCGTTCCTAATTATGATATAGGAAAAGTTGACTATGTTAAACTTGCTCTATTATCTGGCGACAAATATGTCTTAGATCAGTTTGGTCGGACATTTAATGATTATACCAGTTCTTCACTAGATATTATCAAAAATAGATCATCTCGGTTATCTAATGAACAAGTAGAAAAGTTGTTGGATAAACTAAAAAACAACGTGGAAGAAATAGCCAGCAATGAAATTCATGGACCATATTCAATGAAAAAAATGGTATCTGTTAATACCGGCGATCCGGCTGGTTACAATAAGAAAAGCGGTTATGTAGAGTTTCGTGCTCCGGGTGGCGATTGGCTTGGGACTAACTATGAAAAAATTGAGAATACGATTCTAAGATATATCGTCGCTCTTGATGCTGCCGGTAATCCTGAAAAATACAAACGTGAATATACTAAAGCGTTGTATAAAATACTAAAACCCAAGACTGCCACAGATAACATGAGTCTATTTGCTCAATATATGGCTGGTAATATTACCAAAGAAGCATTAGTAAGTAAACTTAAGGTTAAGAAAAAACCTTCACAAACAAACGATAAAATTGCTTCCACACAGTCAGGTGAAGATGAAACTATGTATAGATTCAGCACTCGTGATGGTTCAGTTGCGCCTGCTTATGCATCTGGTTCTGATCCAATGGAAGCATTTGATAGATTAACTGCACGTAATGCTGTATGGAGAACTATGCCTATTAGTAATGTTCTTACTCATGTTGCTGAACCCAGTCGAAGACAAACTCCTCCTGATGTTCAACAATTATCATCACCTGAACCTGATTCAATACCTGAATTAACCCGTGAATATCAACAGTGGTGTGAGCAACAAGGTCTTCCATATGTGGCAACAGAATATCAGGACTTTGATGAACTAACCGATGCGCAACGTGATTGGATAATGCGCTTTAATGTTCGCTGGTCGGCTGCAGAAGAAGCGCGTGATGCGCCCCAACAACAATCATCTTCCGAAAGAAGATTGTATTCAGTAAGAAATACAGACACAGGTGACGTAATGCAAGTTTTTGCAGATAGCCCCCTTAACGCAATGATCGGTGCAAGAAGTGAAAATCCCGACTTCCGTAATGCTTCTCTTCATGCAGCAATAACTGCACCTGAACCAGATCAAACTCCCCGCCACACAGAAGGCGAATCATTATATCGGGTGACCAATAATAACACTGGTGAGCAAATAACTATTGCCGCAGGTTCATTACAAACTGCATATGGCAGAGCGCAAAGAAACAATCCATCATGGCAAGGCTCCATACTGACTGCCCGTCAGATTGGCTCTGATGAAATTAGTCCAGAATCTCCGACATATGATGTGCGTGATACAGCAGGAACAATACATACATTACAAATACAAGCCAACAACGCCGATGAAGCCAGAAGAATAGCAAGATTACGTTATCCCGAACTTGACAGTCTTCCGGACACCAGACTTCTTGCAACAAGAAGATCATCATAATGAGAGCAAATGAATTCATAACAGAGTCATCGGGAGTAAGACTCAAAGATTTAGCCACTGTGAAAACTAATTTTCCGGATGCCGATTTCTGGCTTCAGCGCAAAGGTAGCGAGAAGTCTGTAGGCACACCAACCAAAGAGTTTTCACCAGAAAATATCGGCATCAAGGTAACGGCTACTGATGTTCTTGATGCAAGATATCTGTATTACATGATGCAGCATATTCACAACATTGGATATTGGAAACAGTTTGCGAGTGGTGCATTGAGACTAGTCAATCTTCCATTACAACATGTTGCCAATCTTCCTCTTGGTATGAATGAATCTTTAAATGAAGATGAAAATGTTCAAATAAAAACTGACCTAACTTATACCGATAGCTATCAGGGACAGGCAGACGGATTCATACTTGCATCTGCTAACGGTAAATCACCATGGGCGGATGAAGGAAATGGCTATTGTCCTAATGCAGTTGGTGGATTGGATTTTAGTATCTACGAAGGCAAGGCATTAATCAAAATGGTGCAGGTTAAGCCCGAATATCAACGCATGGGAATCGGATTGGCTTTAGTAAAAAGACTTGAACAAGAAGTTGGTAAGGGAAACATTGACTGGGGGATGATGACCGACACCGGAAAAGTATTACATGATAAGTATCAGAATTTAGATGAGGCGTTGCCAACTTGGGCTAAAAAAGGTGAGTTTATAATTGAGTCAATCGGACCTGATACGATCTTTAATCAGGTGAAAAAAATTCACCATACCTTCCGAGATATAGAAGAAGGTGATTTACCTGACCGTATCTATTGGTTTAGTGAGTACAAGAAAAGTGAACTCCCGCTATCACTGCTTTATTTACATGAATTTTTTGTTGATGAGCAATTGGTAGATGATTATGTAAAACTAATCCAATCTTCACCCAATACAATGCCGCCTATTGTATATGATCCTATCGCTGGTTCAATCATTGACGGTAATCATAGAGCCAATGCTTATGCTAAATTAGGCTATGACACTATACCCGCATACGTTGGGTTAACAAAATCTGACAGTTACGGTGAGCGTGAAAACGAAATTGACGAAGCATTTCCTTCTTGGGCTAAAAAAGGTGCATTGGCAGCAGGCGGCGCGGCTGCATTGGCGGCTGGTGGTGTAGCACTAAGGCATGCACAAGACGATAAGCCTCAAGTCAGATTTGAACTCCCAAATGCTAAATCAGCAGAGAACGCACTCCGCCAAGATGCAAAAATTCTCGCTCATACTATGTGGGGAGAAGCAAGAGACCAAGGCATTGATGGTATGATTGCCATCGGCAACGTCATAAATAATCGTGCCAAGGATACGAAACATGCAAGAATGTTTGGACAAGGCATCAAAAATATTGCAACCAAACACAAGCAATTTAGTTGCTGGAATCCCAATGATCCAAACTTTAAGTATGCTAAAGAAATGGAAAAAATTGATCACATCGTCAACACAAAGCGCGCGCCGAACAACGAAGACTTCAATAAATGGTTATCAGAGTTTAAAAATACCGGAGAGTTTCTAGATTATAAAAAATGGCGTAAGAGTTTAGAACTGGCAACTAAAATTCTGTCTGGTCAACTTCCTGATCCAACTCATGGAGCAGTGTATTATCACACTAAAAACGTTCATCCTGAATGGGCAAAGAGTATGAAAAAAATAGGCTCACTTGGTCAGCACGTTTTTTATTCTTTACCTACGGCTATAAAAGAAACTCATGAATTAGACGAATACAAAGTGGACAATGAAAATGGTTTGGGTCAAGTTCCATACAATGCTAATGTGGATTATATGGGATTACGAGTTTTAATGAAACCGAGTATATTTTTGAAACTTGCTCACAAATTAGAAAATCCCAGAAGCGTTGATCATATCGTGAATCACATTAAACAAGGTGGCGCATTGGGTTCTCCATTTTTGTCCATAGACATTCCCCGTGAATGGGAAGAGGGCGATTTCAAACATGATGCCAGAGTAAGCGGACACGAAGGACGCAATCGCATGATGGCTATTCAGCAAGTTGAAGGCGATGATCCAGTTGAAGTTCACCTATTTCCGCGTGGAGGAATGAGAGCCAGACATCTTACGTCAGAAATTATCAAGCATTTACAAGATAGTATGTTTGGACAAGACGGAAACTATGTGTGTGGAAATTTATTCCAATTAATGCAAAAATAACTGTTGACACGTTTATTCTCCCATCTTATAAGTCATCCATCATAAACAAAGAGCGAGATGTAACGTGACTTTCAAACTTAGTAATTCCGGTGTGGTTGCAGTTGTTACCATGGACCGTCTCGAATCTATTCGCGTGTCCAATATTATTCGTAGGGCAGGTATTCCGCGCGAAACTTATTTCACTGGCAACATCAAAAAGCAGATGAAGAAGTCTTCTGATTTGGAAGCAGTGATCCTTGTTCAGGATGGTGCTATCTTCATTAAGGACATGCTTACTGGCATTCAGCGTGAGGTCACCGGTGATCTCGTGAAATCTGTGGAATATGTTCTTTATTATGGCTATCATGAAGATGACGTTTGTGTCCGAGACAATGCTTACGATTTTGGTGATTTTTCGTTGTATGGCATCGTTTAAAATTAAACACTACATGAAACATGAGGAAATTCCATAATGTCTAATAAACCCACTATGACCATTGACCAAGATGGACATAAAGAATGGCGTCTGGATGGCAAACTCCATCGCGAAGATGGACCTGCTTTTGAATATGCAGATGGTACTAAGAAATGGTATCTGAATGGCAAACTCCATCGTGAAGATGGGCCTGCTGTTGAATATACAAATGGCGAGAAGCAATGGTATCTAAATGGAAAACTCCATCGCGAAAATGGACCCGCTATTGAATATGCAAATGGCACCAAGATATGGTACCTGAATGGCAAACGCCATCGCGAAGATGGACCTGCTGTTGAATATGCAGATGGTTCCAAGCGTTGGTATTTAAATGACAAACGCCATCGCGAAGATGGACCTGCTGTTGAATATGCAGATGGTTCCAAGTGGTGGTATCTAAATGGAGAAAAAATAGATCAATTGGTTTTCTGGGTTACCACTAAAGAGCGCGAGCAACAGAAAACTTCTTGACATACGATATCGCACGTATTATAAGCTTTTACACAATTACAAAAGGATATTTCAAAATGGCCAAGACCCTCCAAGAAAACGATGTTGTCAATGATGCTGATAATGATCGCATTCCCGTTCTTCCGATGCAACTTCGCAAAAGCATTGATGTTGGTGGTAATCGCGAAATCATTTTCCAAGACGGTGACAGGGTAAAGATTCCCCTTCGCACCATTGACGCGTTTTTTGACATTTATAATCGTCTTAAGCCCATTGATCGTGAAGCTATGCAAAATAAGGCGAGCAAGAGTGCGATGGACTTTGTTGATGCACTGATTGACTTTGCCCAAAAAGAGAAGATGCCGCGCAGTATCTACTGATATTAAAAATTTCCCATAATAGCTAAATAATAGTGCCTTGGTGTAAGAAAAACTTACACTTGGGCATTGTTGTTTAAGGTGAGGATTTATGGGAGATATCTTTAAAGTTATTGGTGACGTAGGATTTCCCATTGCCGCTGCATTTGGTGCCGGATATTTTGTATTCCTAACTCTCAAATTTATTCTTGCAGGAGTTACCAGTAGCGTTAAGAACATGGCTGGTATTATTACTGCACTTGATAACCGCGTAAAAACTATGAATCATGATGTCATTCGTATTGACACGGTTGTTTCAAACGCGCTTGGGCTAAGTCCTGACGTTGAGCGTATTGGTCGTTCTGACGGAAAAAATGATGCCAGGAGAGATTGATAAAAATACACTTAGCAATTAAATAACGATCCACTTTACAGTCCATACTCGCAATAAAAAAGATGTATTAAATAAGAAGAAAAATAAATGAGCATAGAAATAGCAGAATTGGTCAACAAGTATGGGTTTCCTATCATTGCCGCTGGTGGAATGGGCTATTTTGTATTTCATGTATGGGAATGGGCAACTAAAGAAGTTAAACCAGTTCTCAGTGAGACAAATACTGTCCTGATTGCGTTAATTGATCGTATACGTATGTTGGATAACGATCTAATACGTCTCAATCAAAAAGTCAATACCGTATTGCATTTGCGCGGAAAAACGATTGAGCATGAACGTGTTGAGGCTGAAAAAATTATTAATCAGCCACGAGTTCGCCATAAAGACACGGAAGAATCTCAAGAAGCAGCATCAGGCAATAGTTAGGTAAAATAATGAAAACCATAACAACACTAATGCTTTTTGGTATGCTGTTTATGAGTGAAACTGCGCATGCTGATCAAATAGTTCAGCAATTCAAAGACCCATCATTCAATGGTATTAACTGGTCTAACCATGTTTTATCAATTGAATCAATAGAGGCGTCCAATAAATCAGCAAATACGAATGCACTTGCATCTGCACAGGCGGCTGCGGCAAATGCGGCTGCTAACACACCTCTTGCAAAATTTGTGTCTCTATTTGAATCTCAGGTATATTCACAATTGGCAACGCAATTATCAAATAATCTGTTTTCAACAAGTGGACCATCATCAAATGCTGGAACATTTAACTTGGCTGGAAATAGTATTAGTTACGTAAAAACAAACAATGATGTTACATTGACTGTAGTAGATACTTCCGGAAACAAAACTATAGTTACAGTTCCGATAGCAACATTTGCATTTTGAAGGAATAGAGTGTGAATAAACAGATTGCTTTACCATTATTAATTCTATCAGCTTTATCCCTTTCTGGATGTATTGGTGCTATTAGTCCACGACTAAACAAAGACGTTGAAATCATGCGTGAGAAGGCAAGAATAGAAGGTTTCGCAAATCCAAAAATATTTGTTAATTTACCTGAATTGGATGGTCCTGCTATTCCTATTGCAGTATATAGTTTTACAGATAAAACTGGCCAACGTAAAAATTCATCCAGTGTTAGTAGTTTTAGCACGGCAGTTACTCAAGGTGCAGATGCATACTTAGTAAAAACTCTCTCAGATGTAGGAAACGGAAAATGGTTTAAGCCTGTTGAGCGCGTGGGCATTGAAAGCCTTATAAAAGAGCGTCAGCTTATACGTCAAATGCGTGAATTGGAATTCGGTGATAAGGCACCTCCATTGCCACCTCTTATGGTGTCAGGTCTTATTATTGAAGGTGGAATTATTGATTATAATAGTGACACCAAAACTGGAGGGAACGGGGTTCGCTACCTTGGTATAGGTCCGAATACTCAATATAGCCAAGATATGGTTGTCATAAATATGCGTCTCGTGTCTACGCAAACTGGGGAAGTCTTAGATAGCGTAACCGTAACAAAAACTATTATCTCAACATCAGAAGGTTTAACTGCATTTAAATTTTTTGATTTAGGAACGCATGCTTTTGAACTTGACGCTCAACAGACAGCGAATGAACCGGGAAGTTATGCTATTCGTTCAGCAATTGAAGTTGGTGTAGTAGAACTAATCAAACATGGTGAAAAGAAAAAATTATGGCACTATAAAACTAATACGTTACCAACCAATAAGGAATTAAAATAATGAAAGCAATAAAAATAATAAAATACGCATTAATTCTTAGTTCGCTATTTGTATCCGATGCTACATTTGCTCAGTCACTTACGGCGGAATCTAATCCAACAAGTGTCCCATCTGCCGTTTTACCAACTCTACCAAATCCTCCTGCAATTATCGCCTCATCTCCTAATGAGCAGGCAGCATCTACGTTGGACACAACTAACCAAGTATATATCAACCAGTCAGGATTTAATGTCAATGTTAATATCCAACAAACTGGTGTATCAGACTTGATTGGAAGCCTATCATATCCAACTTTTCTACGTGGAGACAATCAAGTATTAACCGTGATTCAGACTGGAAACACAAACAATCTACAGTTAGGAATTATTGGTAACATTGGCGCAGGTGCCGGAACTACAGCAACTATTCAACAACTCGGCAATGGCAACTATGCTAATATTCAATGCGGAACTGGCAAAAACGATCCAAATTGTAATGGATTAAATTTGAATGATAAATTTAATGGTAATTTCAATACTCTTAACTTTCATGGATCAGCCGCAAATATCACTCAAACAGTTGATATTGAAGGTAACAACAACTACACTAATATCTTTTCCAACTCTCCAAATTCTTCACAGACATTATTGTTCAATGGTGAAAACAACACAATTAACGTAAATCAGACTGATGCAGGTGGAAACTATGGTCACAGTTTATTTGCAAATGTCATCGGAAGCAATAATACGCTTACTGTTCAACAATATGGTGCTTCAGAAACCGTAATCAATATTCAAAGCACTGGCTCAAATGGCATCTTTAATATTAAAACCGGTCATTAATTTAATTGGATTACTATGCTTGCTAATTGCCACCCCGGCGTTAGCAAGCATAGGGTCTATTACCAATTTCAAAGGTGCTGGACAAATTAAACGTGGTTCCGCATCCATTCCTGCTAATCAAAATTCTGGCATTGAGAAAATGGACATTGTATCTACTAACTCGCAAGGTAAGATAAAAATAACATTCATTGATGCAACTACTGTCAACATTACTGAAAACAGTAGACTCGTGATTGATGATTTTGTGTTTGATAGTAAAAATTCATCAAAGGGTAAATTGGGTCTTAAAGTGGCGTTAGGAACTATAAGATATACATCCGGCGCGCTGGCTCATGGAAATCCATCAGGCATTAACATACGCACTCCTACGGCAACTATAGCGGTTCGTGGAACAGATTTTGTGATGTCCGTTGACGAAACTGGAGAATCTACGGTTATTCTTGTTCCAAATTGCTACGATGATAAAGACATAACAAAAACTGAGTTTGATTGCTCATCCGGTGTTATTGAAGTCATAACTGCGGCTGGAATAGTAACTTTGAACAAGCCATTTCAGGCTACTGTAGTCCAGAATTCATTTATACCACCATCACCTCCTATAAAAATTACTACTGCACTAAAAGTAATGAATAATAATATACAGATTTCTCCGCTTGCAACTGATGATGGAAAAAGTTTAATTAAATTTGCAAAGAATGCAGCCACAAAATATGCCAACCCATCTAAGGCAATAGCAGATTCAAATAAAGACCCCACAACAAATTCAAATGATAGCGCCGAAGAAGCAGAACTCGCCGTGCAACAAAAATCTTCAAGTCAAATCAATGATCAAAAAGATACACTTATACCCAAAATTACTGTTTCTGGTAGAGTGATATATACGAATGTATCACCTACCTATGTCAAACAGGTTCAGGAGGGGTGGGCATATGCGCGTATGTCAAGTGATAAAAATCAAGTCGTTGCAATATGGGTTGATCTTAAAACCGATACACAAATTATTTCGTCACAAGAAGGATTAATTGACTTCTACGATTTTGTGAATGCTAAGTATCCAACTTCGGGATCAGGTAAAGCAACTGGTAACATAAATATAATACAAAATGGAGCAGTTCCACCAACTAATAGCGGAAAATAATAAAGGATAGAGTCATGAAAAAATTAAAAAAAATACTAATAAATCCGTGGTTGGCTCTCCTGACATTTGCAATATTGCTTATAGTTAAACTATCAAATCCATATTTAATAGATGCAATGAAACTTAAATTTTATGACTATCTAATGTTAAGTAAACCAATTCACAGTGATCAGATTGTAATTGCAAATATTGGTGAAAGGGCATTAGAGAAATACGGACAATATCCATTTCCCAGAGATACATATGCAAAAATCGTCAACAATCTATATGATAATCATCATGCTGGTTTAGTTGGCAGCACCATAATGTTTCCAGAAAAGGATAGGTTTGGCGGAGATGATGTGTTTGCTAAGTCGCTTACAGAGCATCCAGTGGTTCTAAGTCAAACTGTTTCTGCCGATTGCACACGCAACAATAGTTCAACCCGTAAAACTGGCGTTGCAATAGTAGGTGATGGCAAGCCAACAGAATTTTTACCAAATTATCCATGTGTTCTTGATAATATTTCAGTGTTGCAAGAGTCTGCTGTAGGTGTTGGTATAACATCAACGCTTCCTGAAACCGATGGTGTTGTTCGTCGCGTTCCTATGCTGGCAACATCAAAAGGAGATTATTATCCTTCGTTTGCATTAGAAATGCTACGTGCTGCTACAGGTGATCCAAGTTATCAGGCAAAAATAAATGAGACCGGCATTGAGGCAGTTCGTATTCCACAGTTTGGTAAAATTTCCACTGACGAATATGGTCGCGTGTTTGTTAATCCGAATTATGTATTCTCATCGTTTGAAGTAGGCGGGAATATTCCGCATCTCGGTGGTAAGATCGTTCTACTCGGTGTGACTGCGAACGGTGTTGCAAACCCTGTAGCAACGCCGTCTGGTGCCCGAATGCCCCATCAGGTTCAGGCCAGCATTCTTCAGACTCTGATAAATCAGGATTCTGTATCAATTCCGAATTGGGTTGAATTGGTTGATCTTCTGGCATTTTTTATTCTTTCAGTTGCTGTTATTGGAATGTCAAACTTACGTTATTCTATTATATGGATCGCAATATTATTAACTGGATATATTTATGCTCCCTTCTATATGTATATACATAATAAAATATTATTTGATGTGTCATTCAATGTACTGGCAGTTCTGATCATTTATATACATGTTTATTCAGTAAAGTTCATCAGTGAATTTCTACAGAAACAACAAATCAAGAAACAGTTCGGCACATATCTAAGTCCTGATCTGGTTGCCCAATTGCAACGTCAGCCTGAATTGCTGCAATTGGGTGGCACTGAACAAGAACTTTCAATCATGTTTACGGATGTTCGTGGATTCACGACGATTTCAGAACATTATGGTAAGAACGTGCAGGGCTTGACAAAAATTATGAATCGGTATATGACTGCTATGACCAAAGCAATTTTAGAAAATAAAGGCACTTTGGACAAATACATCGGAGACGCTCAGATGGCGTTTTGGAATGCGCCGGTCAGCAATGAACAACATGCTCTGGATGCCGTGCGTACTGCCTTTCAGATGTTAAAATCTCTTGAGGAATTTAATTATGAAGTCACCAAAGAAGGAGTCCCTGCTTTTGGAATGGGTCTGGGAATCAATACTGATACCGTTGTTGTTGGTAATATGGGAAGTGATCAGCGTTTTGACTATACTTGCTTGGGAGACGGTGTTAATCTTGCGTCACGGTTGGAAGGGCAGTCAAAGCCTTATGGAGTCAGAATCATCATTGGTCCAAAGACCGCACAATATGTCAAAGACCGATACCAAATCGTAGAACTTGATCTTATTGCCGTTAAAGGTAAAACTGAGCCAGTAAGAATATATACGGTTTTGGAACAATTTAAAAAGATTGATGAAAATGCACATAATATGATTTTAAGTGCTTATAGGCTCGGTGCATGGAAAAGAGCACTGGTCATGATACAAACGCGTGGAAACATGTGGAATGGGCAACTGGATAATTATTACAAGATGCTTGAAGAGCGGATTTTAGAAATTCAAAAAAATCCGCCCGCTCCCAAAGATTGGGACGGGGTATATCGCGCTACATCAAAATAAAGATAAATATATTCATGATAACAACCGAAATCATCCATGAATCTGCCGCTGATGTGCTGGCGAAGAAATTGCCTTCATTTGAAAAGCATGACTATGATACTATTGACAAATTAGTTCGTAATGTTGCTGATAAACATAGCATTACCAGTGATGCATTGCATGATATATTTGTCAAAAAATATCATAAAACTCCCAAGGCTTGGATTGAAGACCTCAAAGATTTGGATGAAACCAGCGGTAATCCTTCTGATGATATTGGTGAAGAGGTAAAGAAATTTGCTGAATGGACCGGTCGCCGCCTCAACCTCAACCATCTTCCCAAAATTGAACTTAGTCATGACAGCGATGATGCACAAAATAACCATCATACTGGTGGACACATGCCCGGTTCAGGATCGGTATGGGTTTATGCAAAAAATAGAAATCTTGTAGACATACTGAGAACCGTAGCACACGAACTTACCCATGTACGACAAGAAGAACTCGGAATGATCAAACCAGGATCAAGCTATCCCGGAAGTCCAATAGAATTACTAGCCGATATGGTAGCTGGAAAACTGATTAAGATTTATGGCGAAAAGAATCATCACATCTTTCAATAAATTGGACAAAAACATTGACTTATCTGCGTAGTGTGTTATAATAACTAGACTAATAAGGAGATAATATGTCTAACAGAACTTTTAACGCAGAAGCCACTCTTAAATTGAAGCAGTTGATCAACGAAGGACTAAATGTCCTACAGGAAGTTGAAACTCTCAACGAAGGTCTAAATGACACCGTTAAGTCTATTGCTGAGGAATTGGAAATCAAATCGTCAATTCTCAAGAAGGCGATCAAAGTTGCCCACAAGCAGCGCCTTGAACAAACTAATGAAGAAAATGAAGCACTCAACCATATTCTACAGGTAGTCGGGAAAGCCAACTAAGTGTCATATGTTGATGCCATCCTTTCAATAAAGGATGATAAAATACATGTGGTAGAGCGAAGCCCTGAAGGCAATCGGATATACAAAGAATATCCAACAAATTATGTTTTTTATTACCCTGACCCAAAGGGAAAGCATCGTTCTATTTTTGGTAATCCACTTAGTAGATTTTCAACTCGCAAGAGAAATGAGTTTGAAAAGGAAAAGCGGATTCATGGTAACAAAAAACTATTTGAAAGTGATGTTAATGCGGTATTTAGATGCTTGGCAGACAACTATCTCAATGTAGAACCTCCCAAGTTACATACTTGCTTTTTTGATATTGAGACGGACTTTGATCCTGAAAAGGGTTTCAGTCCGACAGACGATCCATTTAATCCAGTCACGGCGATTTCTTTGTATTTGGATTGGAAAGATCAGTTAATCACTCTTGCTATTCCACCAAAACACATGACCGATGAAACGGCGCAAGAGTTAGTGCGTGACTTTCCTAACACGTTTCTGTTTCGTTCTGAAATTGAAATGTTTGAGACATTCTTCCAACTGATTGAAGATGCCGATATTCTCACTGGGTGGAACTCAGAGGGATACGATATTCCTTATTGTGTAAATCGGGTAACCCGAATTATGTCTAAGGATGATACACGTAAGTTCTGCCTTCTTGGTCAACTTCCGAAGATTCGCACATATGAACGATTTGGTAAAGAAGAAACTACCTACGATTTAGTCGGGCGAGTTCATATGGACTATTTGCAGTTATATAAAAAGTATAACTACGAATCGCGCCATAGTTATTCTCTTGATGCAATTGGTGAAATGGAAGTAGGTGAACGTAAGACTCAATATGAGGGTTCACTTGACCAGTTATACAATCAAGATTTCAAAACCTTTATTGAATATAACCGACAGGATACTATGCTTATGGTGAAGATTCATCGTAAGACTAAGTTTCTTGAATTAGCAAACGCACTGGCACATGAAAACACAGTGTTGTTACCAACGGCTATGGGTTCGGTGGCGATGATCGAAATGGCGGTCATCAATGACGCACATTCTCGTGGATTTGTCGTTCCCGATAAGAATAGGAAAGATGGACCAAGCGATGACCAACAGGCGGCTGGTGCATATGTTGCCACACCACAGGTTGGAATGCACGAATGGGTGGGAGCAGTGGATATTAACTCACTGTATCCTTCTGACATTCGTGCATTGAACATGTCACCAGAAACCATCGTTGCTCAGGTTCGTCAGACTCTTACCGAACAGTATATGGCTGACAAAACCAAAAAAATCAAGCAAAGCAAAAAACAGAGCAAAAGAAAGGATAGCACTACTGACAAAGAAATAACTGCTGCTTTGTTATGGGAAAATCTTTTTGGATCGCTTGAATATACTGCGATCATGAATCAGGAACGTGGCACTATATTGATCGTTGACTATGAAGACGGAAGATCAGTAGAAATGTCTGCTGCTGAAATCTGGAAGATGATATTTGACAGCAATAATCCATATATTCTCTCTGCGAATGGCACGATCTTTACCTATGAAAGGGAAGGAGTCATCCCCGGTTTGCTATCAAGATGGTATTCAGAACGTAAGGCTACACAAAAGCAAGCCAAGACGGTCAGAACTTTAAACTCTGGTATTGAAATCAATTCAAAATTAGCCGAAAAACTTAAAAAAATACTTTAAGTGATAAATACCCTATACGGAGGTATTATGAACTTAATTGATATAGAAACCATTATGAGAGACATGTGCAGTATAAAACATGAACACTCATTTAAACGATACCTAAAATTGATTGAAATTTACAGAAAATTAAATTTATCCAAGAAAAGTTTTGGAAAAGGTGAGATTGAAGCGCATCACATTCTTCCAAGTAAAATATGGCAAGAATATAAAAAAGAAAAATGGAATATAGTGAACCTACCCGTCCGTGCTCATGTTATCGCGCATTATCTACTTTATAAATTTTTACCAAAATCGGAGTGTGTGTTTGCGTTTAATCAGATGCACAGAGTTTCCGTAAAAACAGGAAAGTTAAACGCCAGATTATATGCCAAAGCGAGAATTGAATTGGCGCAGTTGGTAAGCAAAGTCAATTCCGGCAGAAAATGGTCAGATGAACAGCACAAATTGCATAGAAAAATTCATTGTGGTAAAAACACATATCGCAATATCACATCTGGAGAGTGTAAAAAGTTTATAGTAGGAGATGAACCGGCAGGATGGGAGCCGTTCCAGACTGGTCGGACAAAGAGTATTGCAGCAAAAGAAAAAATGGGAGAGTCAATGTCTGGAAGAATATGGCAATATCATTCGGAATCTAAAGAGGTTAAATTTGCAAACTTTTTAATAGATGGGTTTACGAAGGGAATACCGCCATGGTTTGTCTATGATCATGCAGAAATTACGAAAACCTACAAATGGGCATATAATCCGGATACAAACGAAGTTATTCGGTGCGCAGAAATTGATATTCCCGTTGGGTTTGAATTGGGGCGGGACCCGTCTTATGTTAACAAAGGATTTGAAAAAATAAATCAGTCCGGTTTATGTAGGATGCTGGACATTGAAGACAAATGTTATACGCTAGTATCAGAAGATATTTTACCTAACCCACGATATGTTAAACATGGTGCTTGTGTTGACGATATTTATGTGATATTATACAAAGACAGTATTTATTATTCTTGGGTTGATGTAGAACGAGAACACCCAGAATTGCCGAAAATGAACAAAAAGAGAGATATCTCTCTACTTGACTACGTTGTGCCTAAAAAGCATTTTAACCAAACACCAGATAGGCAACGTTTTTGTGAAATGCATCATGGTAAAACATTTGGAGAAATTGGAATATCTATGCGAAAACTAAAGGAAAATGACAATGATTGATACAGAATATATCAACACCCTAATAAAGACAGAAGACGTTGATGGTCTTGCCGCGTATATGAAAAAATATAAATTGCGATTATCCGCAGACAACAAAATTATTGGTGATGCGGATGTTGTTGCTGAATCTTATGCTTACTGGGATAAAAGACAACTCGTGCGAAAAATTCTCCTAAACTCTGCGTTAATTCCTAGCGCCCTTGTGTAGTGATACACACTGAATAACCCGTCTAATTGCTGGAAACTCTCATTGCGTAATGGCAGAGACAATCAGCAGCCAAGTAGAAATAGATTATTTCTAAAGGTTCAACGACTAGCCCATAGTGGCGTAAGCAATAAGCCAATGATTGCTGAAACGGCGGGGGTCTATACTTAATAGATCGTGATATAGTCTGTTCTAATATGAAAATATTAGCAGCATTTTAAATGCGGATGTGAAATTGCTAATCACATTGAACACTAAAGATGGTGCACTTCTAAACGAACACTGCCGATTCTATGATAAACGAATCGGTCAGTCAGTAACTCTTTCTGGTCGTCAAATTGTTCGCCACATGATGAGCAAGATCAATGAGATTATTGAAGGGACTTATTCTCACGAAGGAAGTTCAATCGTATATGGAGATACTGACTCCTGCTATTTCTCTGCATATCCAATTCTTAAGAGTCAAATTGATTCTGGTGAAGTTGAATGGGACAAAGACACCTGCGTTGCATTGTATGATAACATAGCAGAACAGACCAATGAAAGTTTTCCTGCATTCATGGAGAAAGCATTTCATTGTCCACGCAAGAATGGTGCAGTCATTAAGGCTGGTCGCGAATTGATTGGTGATCGTGCTATCTTTATTGCCAAGAAGATTTATGCCATCAATATTTTTGATCTTGAAGGCGATAGACTTGATCTGATTATTGACGAGAATGATGCTATCAAAAAAGGCGTAAATATCGGTTACGGTAAGGTAAAGGCTATGGGTGTCGCATTGAAGCGGTCGGATACGCCAAAATACATTCAAGAGTTTTTAATGGATGTATTGTGTATGGTAATTCAACAAGGCAAACAGCGCGAGGAAGTTATTCAAAAAATAAAAACGTTTAAAACCTATCTTTCTGGTCAAGATAGTTGGACCAAAGGTAATCCCAAGTCTGTAAATAAACTAACGTATCATACTGCAAAATTTGAAAAAACTGGACAGTGTGGAGTTGGTCATGCCAAGGCAGCAATCAATTACAATTATCTGCGTAGAATGCACGGTGATAACTACAGCCAAAAAATTGTTGATGGCATGAAGGTAATTGTATGTTCACTTAAACCCAATCCTCTCGGATTTACATCTATTGCATACCCAACCGATGAATTAAGATTGCCTCAATGGTTTTTGGATTTGCCATTTGATGACAAGGACATGGAACGCAAATTGATAGATGAAAAAATTGAGAACTTGCTCGGCGTCCTAAAATGGGACTTACGAATTGATACTGATACAAACAGCACCTTCGCAGATTTGTTCAATTTTGGTTAACAGGCTTGTTGACTTATATCACAAATTCATGTAATATAGACATTATATAACAAAGGAAATACAATGAAAGATTATCTTCTTGATATCATTCAACACACCCATGGTTTAGGTGGAGTTGATTTAGTTAAGGTTGTCGGAACGGATGCCGATACTCAAGTTACTGCCTCTTCGGAAGACCGAACGGTTATCGTATATGGAAACTTTAAGGCTCCATTAGCAGATTTCATCGGCACGTTTGGAATGCCAAATTTGTCTAAGTTAAAGACTATCGTAAGTTTTGATGACTACGATGACGATTCCATTATCAATGTTACCCGAGGAACACACTCTGATGCGACTGCACCATCAGCCATTCACTTTGAAACTAAGTCGGGTGACTTCATCAATGACTATCGTTTAATGGCTAAGACAATCGTTGAGGATAAAGTTAAGAATGTTACATTCAAAGGAACTACTTGGGATGTGGAATTTGAACCTTCAATGAACAGCATTCAGCGATTGAAGAATCAGGCACAGGCCAACAGTGAAGAACTTTATTTCAAGACCAAGACTGACAACGGCGACTTGAAGATTTATTTTGGGGATGCGTCAACGCACTCCGGTAATTTCGTGTTCCAATCAAATATTACTGGAAACTTAAGCAAGCCGTGGAATTGGCCAGTCAAGGTTTTCCTTGCAATCATGGGGCTTCCGGGCGACAAGACAGTCCGCATCGCGGATGCAGGTGTCACTGAAATTACAGTTGACAGTGGTCTTGCCATATGGCGTTATCTACTCCCAGCACAGGCTAAGTAATATGATCAATGGAATTAGTTCAAGCAGTAAACATATAGTGACATATGGCACGACTTCAAACAAGCCATATATAAATTCTTCGTATAACACATTGCTGGGCATTGGTAATCTTCGCTATAATCCATCTACAGTCATGTTTGAAGTATACGATGGAAATTCATGGCTTCCTTTTCCCGAGTCAATCACCAGTATTGGTATTACTACACAGGCGGAATCAGCACTTGATTGGGTAATACAAAAAATGAATGAAGAGAAGCAGATTGAAGAACTCGCAAAAACAAGCCCTGTCATTCAAGATTTGATTAATCAAATCAATGAAAAGAAAGAGCAGATCAAGGTAGTTCAAACTCTGCTCAAGGAAGAGTCTAAAATTGCATGACATGCAGCGGCAGATGATTCTGTCTGACAATAGAAATATGATTAAAGATAGGGCGGCGCGTATTTTATGGGTTTCTCTATCTTTACCACTCCATAAAATTAATGCTGGCATTCGGGTGCATGGCAGCGATAATGAATTTAATTTTGAAGAGTTCAAGAGTTTTGTAAAAAACTTTATTAATAGTGAAGCTCTTGAATTTACCCAAAAATCTTGCATTTTGATTAGTGATGAGGTATATGAGTATATAGCAACTCGCTATCCTAATCGCATGATTGAAATTACCGTTTCAACTAATGACGACAATGACGGTTCAACCATTTACTATCACACCCTTTAGACACAAGGAATATAAAATGACTAAGAATATCAAATCCAATCCCAAGGTTCAACAGATTTTTGACGATCTGGAAAAGTATCGTGAATTTTGCAGTAGCCATGGTTATATTTTTGATGAGGCAGAACTCTACAATAGCAAGAGTTTTTCGTATCGCCAGTTCCAAAGACATGTCACAGGCAAGCCCGCCAAGGATCAGTGGGAAGCCGACTACATTAGATTCAAAGAACAAGATTCTACAAATCTGTATATGTGATAATCATGAGAATTGAAAACGAAATTTTGCTTGACTTCAATGACGTATTGATTCGTCCAAAACGGTCTACTCTTAATAGCCGTAAGGATGTCAACTTAGGGCGTTCATACACGTTTAAGCATAGCAAATATATTTGGTATGGCATTCCGATTATGGCTGCAAATATGGATTTTGTTGGCACTACTGAAATGGCAAAAGTATTGTCAACATTCAGTATGTTCACTTGCTTGACAAAAGATACTGCTCCACTTGGTATCTCAGATTTGAAGGGTGTCAGTACTAATTCCTACGCCATCAGTGCAGGAACAAGTGATATTGATTTCATGAGAATCAAAGAAACACTGAATGTTTTTCCAGATATCCAATTTATTTGTATTGATGTTGCTAATGGATATAGTGAGCATTTTGGTAATTTTGTTGCAAAAGTTCGCGAACTGTATCCAGATAAAACTATCATTGCCGGAAATGTCGTTACAGCAGATATGACACAGGAGTTAATTTTACGTGGTGCTGATATTATTAAGGTGGGCATTGGACCTGGGTCTGTTTGTACTACTCGTATACAGACCGGTGTTGGTTATCCTCAACTCTCGGCCATCATTGAATGTGCTGATGCTGCTCATGGGCTGGGTGCTCATATCATTGCTGACGGTGGTTGCACTTGTCCTGGCGACGTAGCTAAGGCATTTGGTGCAGGTGCTGACTTTGTAATGCTTGGTGGAATGTTTGCTGGACATAAAGAAGGTGGCGGAGAAGTTGATGCAATTAACAATACCGTTACTTTTTATGGAATGAGCAGTGACACTGCCATGAAAAAACATCATGGTGGCGTTGCTGATTATCGGTCAAGTGAGGGGAGGACCGTAGAGATTCCATACAAAGGCAATGTAGCATTTACTATCCAAGACCTCCTTGGCGGGCTGCGTAGCACTTGCACATATGTTGGTGCCTCTGAATTGAAACATTTGAGCAAATGCACAACATTTGTTCGGGTAAATAACCAATTCAATCGCGTATTCAGTAAGTAATCAATTATGACTCAGAACGAAAATATTTCCAACACTGATTATGAATTGTATACGCATTTTAATCATGGTGGTAATCAAGAGGGCATCATTCATATGGGTGGCATTGGTTACCATCATGATTTACAGGAGCGATGGCAAAAGACGATTAACTATAAATTTAATATTTTTCACATAAACGGCCCGACAATTGATTCTGATGGGCACTGTTTGTATGTGCATACGCCATACAACTATCCAAAAAGTGCCAGAGATTTATATCCTAATGCTGTTAGAATAGAGAGTTATAACGGCAACTCTGGTATTTTATATCGCGTGTTTGAATCAGACGAAGATTTGCTTTGGAACATATTAAAAAACTAAAATGACATGGTTTTTGATGAGGTGGGCATAATGAATATACCCGATTTTATTAATGGTAGTTTTGAAGCGTTTGGTGCGGTGGCAGCAACTATCAACATATTCACTCTTCGCAATCATAAAACTGTAAGGGGCACTTTCTGGCCCTCTAGTTTTTTTTGGGCTATTTGGGGATTTTGGAACGTGTATTTCTATTGGCATCTGCATCAATGGTTTTCATTGTTTGCGGGTGCCACTCTTGCTGTGATGACAAGCATTTGGTTGGTGATGGCTATCTACTATGTGAGAAAAGACAATGACACTTGACCTTCATGGCGTAAGGCACCAAGATGTTGATATGTTAGTGGAAAACTTTGTTTTGATGAACCAGAACAGTTTTCCATTGACAATTGTTTGCGGAAATAGTATAAGAATGATTAATATTGCCGAAAATGTGCTAAAGCGCATCGGCTGTGAAACTACCTCTTTAAGATATGGGGTATTAACAATAAGAAAGTTTAAATAAATGTTTTATCTCGCATACGGAATGAATTCCAATACCAATCAGATGTCTAATCGTTGTCCAAAGGCAATGAGTTTTGGTAGATACGATTTGAAAGATCATCGCATTGTGTTTCGCGGAGTTGCCGATATTGAAGTCAGTGAAGGAAGTGTCGCACAATGCGTTTTGTGGGATATCACTCCGGAATGCGAGGTAGAACTGGATATTCTTGAGGGATATCCATTCTTTTATGATAAGAAATATATTACCGTTTCTGTTAATGGCAGAGAATATGAGGCCATGTTTTACCAGATGACAGAAGGTCATGTAAATTACTATCCTCCAAATACATATTATCAGCAGATGCTGGAAGAAGGTTATTCCGAACATGGTTTGGAATTGGATCAGATATATACAGCAGAAGGGTTTACTTACGATGACTTGTGGATGGAAGAATATGCGAATGGATAAGAAAATCAACAAAAAGGCACTATATCCGATGGTTATTGGCATGAGTATTCTTTTGCCATTAGGTTCACTGATTCCTTTGTCAATAATGGCATGGAATTATTATCGGTCAAGAAAAGCCGATGATGTGGATTATTCTTCTGATGTTTGATTTACCAACGCAAGTTGAGCTTAACTTTATTAGGCGCGCGCAAGTCGTTATGTTTTTTTGTTTCTGGCCGCGCCGATCTAGTATCTCAAATAAATGGATATGGTTGACGAGGGGATATCGCGCTAGATCATGGTATAACCATGAGCAGTGTCCTTGTGATCATTGGTATAGTGAACAGGAATATATTATACTAAAATTAAAAGGATGAATTGTGAATAATCAAGAAATAAAAAATTAAAGGGACGAAAATGTCCGAGAACGGCTGAACACCAGACTAAGATTATTGATTCCAAAAGAAAAAACGGAACACTAAATCACACGCAATCCGCTAAAGATAATATCAGAAAAGGCGTTAACAAAGTTTACCAATCGGACAATCCTCCTTGTACTATTTCATCTGGATCACCTAAGGGATATATTACGGGTAATATTAATGGAATTTTTTATCGTTCAAGTTACGAATTGAAATTCTTGGAATATTGCCATGCTAATAATATTCCTGTAGAAACAGCAAGTACCAAAGAATTTAGAGTACGTTATATAGCGGATGACGGGAAGCAACATTATTATTATCCGGATTTCTATCTACCAGATTATGACTGTATTATTGAAATAAAACCACTTGACAGGATAACTGATTTGGTGCATACTAAAAATCACGCAGGCGCAATGGAATATAATTTCTTGTTAGTAACTGAAGAAGAACTAAACAATCTGTCTGAATTTTTCAAATATCTTAAGGAGTAATCCATGAATATCTTTGTGATTGAGCAATGTCCCATAATATCAGCAATGGGTCTGGTAGATAAGCATGTAACTAAAATGTGCGTTGAATCGGCACAATTGCTTTCAACTGCTCATCGCGTTCTTGATGGCGTAGAAGTGACTAACATATCTCCTACTGGACGTAAGAAAAAAGAGTGGAAATTCAATGATGTTCGTGATGAGTTACTTTACGCTAATACTCACATCAATCATCCTAGTGCTATTTGGGCGCGAGCAACTAGTGAAAACTATTTGTGGTTGTATAATCATTTTGTGGCTCTTGGTGCAGAGTATACTCATCGCTACGGGAAACAACATCTGTCCTGCATTAAACTTGAATCTATCCTCAAATCACCACCATCTAATATACCCTTTGCACCTATAACTTTGATGCCATCTTGCATGGATGATAAGTATAAGGTCGGAGACGATCCGATAGAGAATTATCGCAACTATTACGCTGTAGGCAAGGCAAGTCTGCATCAGTGGTCTAATCGTCTCCCTCCACTGTGGATGCAGGGTGAAGTCGTTATTGTTCCTCGTGATGACGATACTGAAAGCAGCAGGATAGTGTACACAATTAAAAGGTAAAATATGCTAAAGAAATTTATAAAATGGTTAACGATGGAAGATGTTCTGTCAGGGAAAGTAGTACCTGAAACCCAACTTGAATCCCCAATGCCTCCGGTAAAGGCTCCACGTAAGCCTAAAGCGGCTCCCCTAGAGTTAACACCCAAGGAGCTTGCAACATCAAAGGGTGAGCCTTATATTGCCATCCTTAGTGTAGACCTTGATCCTTCCGATATTAATAATGGGTCGTTTGATCTTGATTGGAATGACAAGTTCATAATCAATCTGATCAAACAGGGATACAAATACAGCAAGAACGATACAGATCAAATGATCGTTGATCGTTGGTTTCAAACCGTATGTCGTAATATCGCTCTTGAAGTATATGAACAAGAAATTGCCGATCCAGACAAGCGCGATGATGTTCGCATTATTCAGCAGCGTGATTTGGGCGGTGGGTTCACCGAAGTAAGTTAAATCAATAAAGGAAAAAATATTTAATGATTAAAAATGCACTTTCTCGTCCTGAAGCACAAATGATTTTAAAGAAAGCTACGGTTGATCCATTTAAAGGAACCGTATTAGAAGGCTACAAAGCGATAGGACCAAAACAAAAGGGCGGATATGGAGAATACGTCATTTCTGATATGCTCAAAACGGATTATGGTTTTACTGTAGAAAAACCACAAAATGCAAGCCATGACCGGATTGTTCAAGGCCATAAAACTGAAATGAAGTTTTCTGTTGCGCTTACGGACCATGGAACTGGCGGATGTAAGGAAGACAGTTTCATATTTAATCATATTGCTATCTCTAAGGATTGGGATAGGATTATATTTTGCGGAATCAATTTGGAATTAGACAACTCGCATGTTGTTTGGATGTCCAAAGAAGATTTTATTGGCGCTCGTGATTCAGGAGAACTTCAAAAATATTTTACTCCCCAGCAAGGTGGTAAAAATGGCGGAAATGATGATTATATGCTCAATGGAGTTGAAACCTTTAAGCAGTTTTTAAATTCTGGATTGGCCAGAGATATCTCAACATGGTAAACTTTGATCTAAGACAAGGCGATTGCTTAGATATTCTAAAGACTTTAGACGAAGATTCGGTTGATTTGCTCCTTGTTGATCTTCCGTATGGAACTACTGCCTGTAAGTGGGATAGCGTATTGCCTCTTGATGAATTGTGGAAAGAATACTACCGAGTCTGTAAAAAGTCTGCAGCGATGGTATTCACCGCTGCACAGCCATTTACCACTACACTGATAGCTTCCAATCTCAAGCACTTCAAGTATGAGTGGATTTGGGAGAAGCCGCAGGGAACAAATCCTATGTGTGCTAAGTCTATGCCTCTTAAATCACATGAAAACATTGTTGTGTTTTGTAGGCAGAAAACGATATACAATCCACAAATGACACAGGGAACACCATACAAAGGATTTTCCAGCGATAGCTCTAAGATTGGTGAGGTATACGGCAGCGCCAATTCTGTGCATAGAGATAACCCTGATGGAACACGTTACCCCAAAACGGTCTTGCGTTTTAAACAGGAAAAGGGATTTCATCCCACTCAAAAGCCAGTTGCTCTTATGGAATACCTAATCAACACCTACAGCAATCCGAACGATGTTGTTTTGGACAATACTATGGGTTCCGGAACAACCGGAGTTGCTTGTAAAAATCTTGGAAGAAGCTTCATCGGGATAGAGAAGGAAGAAAAGTATTTTGAGATTGCAAAATCTCGTATTTTTCCGCCGCCCGTCCTCAACTCTGAATTGTTTGATGAAAGTTCAACGTAAATCTTGACATATAAGCATATTATGTGTATAATGTTTGTATATTAATGAAGGAATCATATGAACTACGCCCTGATCGATACTGCCAATACTTTTTTCCGTGCGCGACATGTCGCTTCTAAAAGTCATGACACGTGGGAAAAAATTGGCATGGCAATGCACCTTACGTTATCTTCGGTAAATCAGATGGTGCGTAAATTTGGTATTGATCATGTGATTTTTTGTCTTGAAGGACGTTCTTGGCGTAAGGAATTCTACAAGCCATATAAGGCTAACCGCTCGGTTGATCCTAAAACGCTGACTCAAGCCCAAATTGAAGAAGACAAAATGTTCTGGGAAACCTACGAACATTTTGTAACTTTTCTTCGTGAAAAGACTAATGCATCTGTTCTTCGTTGCTCAACCGCCGAAGCAGATGATTTGATTGCAAGATTCATTCATTTACATCCTCATGACCAGCATTTTATTATCTCTTCTGACACTGATTTTGTTCAATTGATCAGTGAAAACGTCCATCAATATAATGGTGTTGCTGGGCAGTTGATCAAACTTGATGGGTATTACGATGATCGTGATCGTCCGGTAAAGGACAAAAAAACCAAGGAACATAAGTTGCTTGAGGACCCTGAGTATCTTCTGTTTAAGAAGTGTATCAGGGGAGATGCTACTGACAATGTGTTCAGTGCTTATCCCGGCGTTCGCGAGAAAGGAACTAAAAATTCTGTTGGTATCAAAGAGGCGTTTGATGATCGGACCAAACAGGGGTTCAACTGGAATAACTTGATGCTGCAAAAGTGGGTAGATCACAATGATGTTGAACACCGAGTCAAAGATGATTATGAACGCAATCGCACTCTGATTGACCTGACTGCGCAACCACAAGAAATTAAAGATGCAGTTGATGATATCATTCGTTCAGAAATCAGGACCACAATAACTCCTCAAGTTGGAATTCACTTGATGAAATTTTGTGGAAAGTATGAACTTAATAAAATTTCAGAATCCGCAGACATTTATGCAAAATGGCTGAATTCTCCGTATAAGGGGGTGCTTCATGGGTGATTATGAACTCAATAAATGTGTTTGCGGTAAAACTCCCATTTTGTGCGAGCCTAACTATGCAGATGACAGTGATACTATGGTAGTGTGCGAGTATTGTGACCGGCACACAGATGGTTTCATTTTCGGAGAGTATAGAGAGGGGTCTGAACTGGCAGTTGAAGCATGGAATCGCGGGGAGATTAATCAATATCATGACTAATTGGGTTAAAATGTCTGACTGGTTGAACGATTTCCAAAGTGGAAACAGAGGTTTTCGTCCGGGAATGGAAGTTAAACTTGTTACTAGTGTCCGACAACAAGGCAAGTCTGTAATTATGGACATACAATCCGACACGTTTACTGATTGGGAGCATGTTTTACGTCCACATTACGTAGAAATGTATAATGAATCTGATCAACTACAGTGGTACAGATATCCTAAGAAGCCAAATATGAGCGTCATATATGAAGCTACCACAGTTGTTCGTCAGAATTCTGATGGCTCATTTGAGTACACCAAGAATCGCGCTGGCACTGGTATAAGAGTCCTTAATGAAGAGGAAGAAAAGGAATTTCTGTTTATCATTCTGAAAGCAAAACCTATGCATCTTGGGGCAAAATTTACATGACCGGATTAGTAGCAAAACCAATCATCAAGAACCAATTCTGGATTGTCACGGACGGAGAAAAGAAAGTTGGCAACATTGAAGCCAATAATGCTGGTTACGGTGTACAGCTTAATGGTAACTTCCTTCAGTTTGATAATGCAAACGAATTGAAGAAGACGACTCAAATTCGGTTTGAGCCACTTAAGTCAAATAATACCAAAGTGGCAATGCCATATCCACAGTATCCGACGCCACCAAAGATTTATAATTCTATCTTTGATGTTCAGCGTGGGCTTCATTTATTTACTACTTCTAAAAAGAGCAAATGTCTGCATGCCGCAGGATGGTTTGCGATAAATCAAAATGATGTTAAACAAGTAGTTTTTTGTCCAAAATATATATTCATTCAACGCTATTCTTATGATGGTCCATACAAAACCCAAGAAGAAGCACAGAGCATGATAAATACTCAATGAACCATATTCACATCAAAAAATTTATAGATAAATTAGCAGTCATGGAGACAAAACAATCACGAGATGTTGTTTTATCTGCTGCTGATGCTCGTGGATTACGCGATGAGATTTCAAAATTATTGTCAGATTTGTATGAGTTGAGTAATGCAAGGACGAACGAAAAATTAAATGAAGTGATACAGGTAGAAATTAAAGGCGGTTCGTTTAAATGAGCAGAACACAACCAAAAATTTTATTGGAACATGTAGATAAAAAAACATATAAAAATGATCAGATCGTAGAAGCTGCCGGAATATGGGCTGTATTTTATGATGATCAGCCCATCAATCTCAAATCGTCACATTATCTTGCAAACGATGCTGCTCCGAAATACAAGAAAACCAGTTTTTCTAATCCCGGACATGCTCGTAATTTATGTCGCAAATTAAATGCACAGTTTCATACTGATAAGTTTACTGTTGTTTTCCTAAATTCTGGTCGCACCGTATATCCAGATGACTTATCATAAAACTAAGAAAGAGATAACAGAAAAAATCCTTTCAGAATTTTCTGATGTTGAAGAAAATATCTGGGGTGAGTTACCAATTGATAAGCTCATATTTCGTTGGTGGACTACGGGTAGAGGTGGAAGTGGTCTCAGGCTGTCAGAAGAAGGTATGAGAGCCTTTGAAATTGCTAAAATAGCCCACTATGAATTTCCTTTGGGCGACCTTGATAGAAAAATATGGGATTCTTTTATAAAAGATTTAACAAAAAAGCTTGACTGTCCCTACTATCTTGGTGTATACAGAGAAGGTGATAGTAAGGGTCCCTATATCAGAATATATGACCATAAGATCGCAATGATGTTGACACTCTACGGAAATCTGAAAGAATATTTAGAATCTCGTAAGTAACTTGTGTTTTTGTGTAGCATCATAATATAAATATGACCGTGGGTTTTCCACTACAACCAAAAGGGAAAGTAAAATGAGTAATTACTCAAATGCATCATATTTGACCAAAACTCCTATGGTAATCAAGGTTTCCAGAGTAGCAGGTCTAATTATTGTAAGTTTGTGCTTGGCAACACTGTACAACGTTTTAGGTCTATAAGGAAGTTAGATATGTTTCCATATACAGAAGAAGAATGGGAATATATTTCTAAAGTCAAAATCATGAGTTTGTAACAATCTAACTGGGACAAAATTTTTAATATTCCAGCAACGATTGCCCGAAGGAAACTTCGGGCATTTTGTTGTTGACAGGATATATAAATGTGGGTATAAGTAAAGCATTCAACGGAGAAGTGTCATGAAGAAGGAAGTAATTCAATTTCAGGCGGGTCGTCCCAAAACTCGTGCACACCATGTGTTGTACGGTGATACTCCGTTTAAGCCTAAAATCGTTGAAAACAAGACGCGCTACAAGCGTAAGCCTAAACATCCGAAAGGGGATTGGTAACATGAAAGATAAAATCATCAAATTTAAAATTTTGATCCTCGGGGCAGCACTTATTGCCGCAATTATTTCGTGTTACGTTATATACAAATATGTCATATACAAACCGTTGATTAATGATCATATTCCAAAACAAATTGATAAGTGCAGTGATCAAACAGTAGTTGCCGTGGTTTATTCTCTTCGCACAGACCCGCAATCATGGACATCTGATTCATATAATTTGAGTTATGGAAATGCCGTTAAGATATGGGTGGCAAACGAAGATTATGGGCTTAATATCGGTCTTGGCAGTGATATATCCAATGGTGCGAAATATGATATGTCTGATGAATGCCGCGCTTTGTTGTATTCTGCAACGCAGGATTGGCGCACAAATTACGTCACCACAAAATTGAAGGAAGAGTAACATGCCCTACGGCATTGAAGACGCTATTCAAGATGAAATTGTGCTGCTTGATGATCTGATTATATGGGCAACCAAAAATGATAAGATTTTTTTGGAAAAAATTTACACCGTCAAGCGCCAAAGTCTAAATCATATTATTGAACGAATGAAAGGATATGATTTTAAGCTGTCTGTTAATAATGACGGAAAGGTGTTTGTTGGAGGATCACAATCTAACCGCAAAACTCTTGAAGAAGAATATCCTGCTTTGAAAAAAGTAGCAGAAGAATATGATATTATAAAAAATCTCGTAAAAAGCAGTTGACAGCCGGGTCATACAAAGCTATGCATTGCTCATAGGTTCTAATAAAGGATTTCAAAATGGGTTCTTATCGCAATAACTATGCTCGCAAGGTCGCTGATACTGCTCGCTTCAACACTCGCGAAGCGTTTGCTGCTGCATGTGCTGCTCAGCGCGTTAACGGTGACTATCTCAAGCTTTCCGAAACCGATCATCAAGGTGATCGGGTGCGTATCGCCAATAAGCATCTTACTCGCGATTTTATTGACAGTAAGTTTGACATTCGCGAAGAAGACCGTGCGCAAGCCGAAAACGTGATTCTCCATTTTCAGGGGCTGACTTTCAAAATTCTTCAAGGCAAGGTCCTCAGTGATTTTGAGACTAAGGCCATGGAATGCGCAACTTGCGAAGAAGTTGGTGTTTTTGAACTCGCTGTGATTTCTTCACTTCCTTCTTGTTACATTCGCGCCAAGGCTCGTCAAGACACTGATTCTCGTCTTCGTGACACTGACGGTTATATCGGTAACGTTGGTGATAAGGTTGATATTTACGATTTTGAAATTGTGCGCTGCCGCTATTCTGAAAATTGGAACACCTACTTTGTTACGGGTATCACACCCGATAATAAGGCGGTGTTCTTTTCCTACCGCAACAATATTGATGTTGGGGCCATCGTCAACCTGTCTGGTAAGGTCAAGGCACACAAAGAAAATCAGACACAACTTAATTATGTAAAGGGCATTTGATGTGACCTTCGGAGCACGTAATGCCTTCATTAAAGAGATATGCAATGCTGGCATTGGTGACTCCGAGAAGACATATATGAAATGGGAGCCAATAATTGCTTGGCTCCCTATTAAAATTAAAAATAGATACGTTTGGCTTAAAAAAATCTACCGTAGAACAATTTATTATAGGTTTAATGAGGAAGGCGTTCTGGAATATGAATATGGTGATTTGTTTACTATATTAGAGAAGGGAACAGAAAATGAATGATACACGAAGGGTTTATGCATGGGCAGTTGTAGTCGCGGACGCTATTTTTATGCTTATGTCGGGCGGCTGTATCGCATATGATTATATTCATTCTGTTCGCTGGGATACTGTGCTACTGAATATCATTATGTTCGGTTTGTGGACATACTGGCTCATTCAAGATACCAAAAAGCTGCGGCAGAGACACCTTATGTATATGTCAGATCAGGCATTTGACAATCTGAAGGATTGGTTGCTTGATAATAAATGTGATTGGAAGAAAGTTGGTATCAGTAACACGTATATCAACAACTTCCTCGTGCCTGCTGCCGGTCTGTATCTTGTAGATTGGACAAGTCGTCAGTTTGCAATCGTTGATAAGAAACGATATGTAGAATTTTCGTTGAGGTATCTATGACTTGTGTTTGGACACTGAAAAAACAGGGGGTTCGCTTCACCTACCAACCTTCAGTTAAAACCTTTTTTTGGGTTGACGAAAAGTTTTACACTGCTAATAAAGAAGAGATTCTTGAATGGGCTGAGCGATATAACTGTGAGGTTCCTTCAAAAACTTATGGTTGGGTAACTTGTCCCGATGACGATGTTGCATTGCTTTTTAGGATGATGTGGTCGTGACTGCTGAATATCTCGTTAGATTCAGTGCCAATCGACTTGTGGTGCGGGAATGGTGTGTCAAGAATTTTCCAACTGATGGGTTATCTTTTTATAGCGGATGGGATAACGATAGAGGAAGAAAAATGTGGCGATGGAGATTTAATCTACAGGACAAGAACGAACTACTCCTGAACAGAGAAGCAGATGCCGCATGGTTTCTGTTGAGGTGGTCATGAAACTTTATTTTAAAGATACCAATCTATCCTATGGACAGATAAGTGATTTAATGAAAACTCATATCGGTCCTTCTGGTCCTGATACGTGGGAAAATGGGACTGAAATAGGATTTGAAACGGGAATGAGTGGTGCTGGATATATTGAAATTTATGATGATAATCATCCCCATCTACCGTTTGTGGTCTTGAAATGGTGAATAACGTGGAAGCAAAAATATATACCATGTCATCAGATTTGTGGGTTGAGATTGACAAACATTATGACGAAACGGGACTAAAGCCTGTCGAATTCACTGATGAATGTATTTATGCGGATTTCGGTCTTCAGTATACATCTCACATTACGTTTGCATATAACTACAAAATTACTGACGAAGAAAAATTTACTTTGTTTTTATTGAGGTGGCTATGATGGGAAAATATTATATTTCATTAGAGGACTTTGATGCTCTTGGAGACTGGTTAGACGAAAATAGAAAGAAATCACGATCTTCTTTCTTAGAGTACCAGACAGTCGATAGGTGGTTGCGGATTAAAGCTGGAATATCGGCATTGTCATCCAATTCAGAAGATGATAAGGGCTATCCTTATGAAATCATTGATGAACATAAATTGACGGTATTTTTGTTGAAATATCTATGATTAGGCTGTTCATGAGAGAAACTAAAATGCGTTACGGAGAGATCAGTGGCTTGCTGAATCGTTCGCTTGGCCCTGCTGGTCCTGACACGTGGCAAATTACTAGCGCATATGTTGAAGATATGGGATTTGCTAGTTTTGTTGAAATTTATGACATTGATAATCCTAATGTTACTTTTGTAGTTTTGAATTGGTCATAATAGTGTTTTTTTAATTATCACCACGATCATAGTGATTATCACTATAAGACAATTCGTTGGCAACGTAAATTTTCATTTTTCCCGAGAAAATCCTATCGCAGCAACAACTCTCTATGGTTTAAATGGGGATATAAAGCGATAGATAACTATTCTTATGGGAATTCAAGATCGTTTTGGATTTCCGAACAAGAATATATGTGGATGTTACTCAAGCAGGATTGACATTTGTGGCATATTGGTGTAGAGTCCAATTTACTAAGGAGACATTACATGAGTGCAAGTTGGATTAAACTACTAAATCAGTCAGAGTCGCGTCTCCACAAAGAGGATGTTATCAGACAAGCATATGAAGCTGCTATTCTTGGAAATGTAATTTCCGATAGGTTTCTTATTGGTCTTCGTGTATGTTACAACCCATTTCTGACCTTTGGAATCAAGCAGATTCCAGAGTCGGCGGGCATTGCTAATGCTGAGAATCCTTGGGAAGAACTTTCCAATTTGTTTGTCAAACTGACGCAACGCGAATTGACTGGCCATGCCGCACGTGATGCCATTCAGGATATGATGTGGCGGTTTGCCAGCGATGAATGGAATGACTTTATCGCCCCTATCCTTCGGCGCGACATGCGTTCTGGAATCAGTGAGAAGACCATCAATAAGATTGTCAAAAATACAAAATATGAAGTTCCAACTTTTGGTTGCCAACTTGCCACCAACTGCGAAGATCGTCCCGAAATGCGTGGTATTAAGAGACTTGAACCAAAGTTGGATGGCGTTCGTGTGCTGATGATCATTGACAACAACGGTGGCATGACTAGCAGTGTGGCTTCGTTTAGTCGCAACGGCAAAATTTTTGAAAATTTTCCACACATAGAACATCAATTACTGAATAAGGTTGAACATATCCTGAAATATCTTGGGAAAGAATTTTCTTCTGGTATTGTGTTTGATGGTGAAGTGGTGGGAAATTCCTTTCAGGAATTGATGCGTCAGGCTCGTCGTAAGACTGATGTCCAGAACGACGATAGTGTATTCCATATCTTTGATATTCTTCCTCTTGATGATTTCAAGCGGGGATACTGGAATGCTCAACTCGTTAAGCGTATTCACTTTCTAAACAAGCTGAGTCCAATTATTGATAATTTGCAAAATGTAGAGCTTCTTCCTCACATTATGGTAGACCTTGATAATTCTACCGGCGTTGCTGAGTTTAATAAGTATTGCAATGACATGGTTGAGGCAGGCTTCGAAGGCGCAATGATCAAAGAACTTGATGCACCCTACGAATGCAAGCGCAATAAGTTCTGGTTAAAGTATAAGCCAACCATCACGGTTGATTTGCAAGTTATTGGTGTTGAAGCTGGCACTGGACGCAACAAAGGGCGTTTGGGTGCACTTATCTGTAATGGTGTTGATAATGATAAGGAAATTACCGTTAACGTTGGTAGTGGGTTTAGCGATTCGGAGCGTGATAGCCTTTGGGCTGACAGAGAATTGGTGATTGGTAGCACGGCTGAGATTCTCGCAGATGCTGTAACTCAGAACAAGGATGGGACTTACTCACTGCGGTTTCCACGTTTTGTTCGTTTTAGGGATGATAAGTGATGAGCGAAGATACACCCTCCAAAGAAGAACAAATCTTGGAATTATTCAATTGGCTTGAAGAACGTGCAGCAGCACTAGGTGGATGCTCTGACGGAAACTGTGTCATTCACAAACCAAAAGGTATGCACACTAACGGTGGATGCAAATGTGCATATGATAGAAACAAAATTAACATATACACTCAATATGTTGCATATTTTCGCAGCAAAGTTCGTAAAATACGGGATGAAAACTAATGATAAATGCTATGTTTGGTCGCGTTACTAAGATGAAGACTGAGTTTAGACTTGCAAGGCGCGGCAGCAATTATTATCTGCAATATCGTCATATTGAACAGAAGTTCAAGAAGAAATGGTTTTGGCAGAAACCCGAGGTTGACGAACTCATCAAAGGCGATTGGATCACTACAGACACTGCTATATTGGAGAATTTTTAAACATGAATATATATGATATGAATGAAGAACACGATATCCAGCGGTGCGAACTGTGTGGTATTATTGAAAGCACTCGTCCCTATGGTCTTAATCATGAGGAAATCTGCCTTGAATGTGCAAAGATGGATGAAGCCGTTACCATAATCCGTATGAAGGAATGTATTTATATTTCGGACACTGATCAGTAATGTATAGCGATGACGATGATGGTCCTAAGATAGCAGACTTCATGTGGATTGTTGGGAAAACTTGCGTTTTCCCAGATGGTGATAGCATTGAAGTTATCCAAATTAAACGCAGAGAGACTGGACCATGGGTGACTTTCCACATTAAACAAGGGCCGGGTATTCCCCGTAAGCTTTTGCTCTCACTGGAAGAGTTTAACTCTGCCTATGGACATCTGTTCAAACGTGATTAATTTGGCTAAATAGATAAATGTTAAATATCAAAAAAATATTCAGTTTTGCAACTCTTACTTTATTTGTTGCACTCATTTTAAGTAGTATTTCTGCGTGGTATTCCATTCTAGGACTGACCGCTATTTTTTCTGCTGCGGTCGTTCCAATTATGATTATGGGCTGCTCACTTGAATTTGCAAAAGTAGTTACTACAGTCTGGCTGCACAAATACTGGAGTCGTGCCGGATGGAAACTTAAATTATATCTTGTTCCTGCGGTTATTGCGTTAATGCTAATAACATCAATGGGCACATACGGCTATCTTTCAAAGGCACACAGTGATCAATCTCTTGTTAGCGGTGATGTTCAAGCAAAGATTGCATTATACGATCAAAAAATTCAGATAGCAAAAGACAGTATTGATGCTGACCGCAAAGCACTTCAGCAGATGGATTCTGCTGTTGATCAAGTTATGGGACGTTCAAATGATGTCAAGGGTGCTCAACAATCTGTAAATATTCGTAAAGCACAAGCCTCCGAAAGAAATAGACTTAATCAAGAAATAATGACACGACAGGCTACTATTAGTAAACTTAATGAAGATGCTGCTCCTACCAGAGCGCAAGTTCGCAAGGTTGAGGCAGAAGTTGGTCCTATTAAATATATTGCTGCATTGATTTACGGTGATAATCCAGATAACAACCTGTTAGAACGTGCTGTTCGTTGGGTAATTATTATTATTGTTCTTGTGTTTGATCCTCTTGCTCTTATGCTCGTTTTGGCTGCACAAAGTAGTTATAAGTGGCTTGAAGAAGACCTCAAGGAAGAAGAAGAGAAGAAAAAGTCTACTGACAATTCTTATTGTGCAGAAAAGGGAGACCTGTTTTGTATCCATGACCATCCATGTGCAGTAACAGAAATACTTGACAGTGCTTCCGAAGAAAATGATGTTCCCAAAGAACAACTTGATGAAAAAATTGACGTTGTAATTGATGATTCGGTTGAACGTCAATTACAAGAATATATACCAGAACAGGCAACATCAAATGTGCGTGAAATGGTTGAGGGTGATATCAATTTTGCTCCTGAGCCTCACTCTCCGGAAGAAAAATCACATATTGAAACCGAAGGTGTAACAATTCATGAAATGGAGCATGGATATATTGAGCACGAAGGTAAGCAAATCAGCAAAACGGCATTCTTGAGCCAGCATCCTCATGTTTTCGCAGCAACACCAGATAATGAAAAAACTGGTCCAAATTTTGGCACATCATTTCCTGTATTTGCTGCAAAGGGAGATGTTTTTGTGAGAGTTGATACTCTTCCAAACCGCGTCTACAAGTTTGATGGCAGCAGATGGATGGAAATTAATAAGGATATATCTGATTCTTATCTGTATGATGAGGAATATTTAAGACACTTGGTATCCAAACTGGAATCAGGAGAATATGATGTTGAACTTTTGTCTGAGAACGAAAGATCGCAAATAGAAGATTATCTTCAAAGTATAAGTAATGTGAGTAACTAACATGTCCGATAAGAAACTACACACCTGCTCATTTTGCGGTAACCACAAGGATCAGGTAACCAAATTAATAGTTGGCGAAGATGTCGCTATTTGTAGCGAATGCGTTGATTTGTGCAATCAACTTATCGTAAAGGAAAAGATAATAGAACCCGAGGCTAATCAACAGAATCCAAAGTTTGATGCATATGCCATCAAGGAACATTTGGACAAATATGTTATTGGACAGAGTGCTGCAAAAGAAGTTCTTGCTGTAGCAATTTCTAATCATTACAAAAGAATCAATCATCCACCTAAAAATTTAGAAATTCAAAAAGGGAATGTGTTGCTCGTTGGACCGACAGGTTCAGGAAAAACTTTGCTTGCAAAATCAGTTGCCAAATACCTTAATGTCCCATTCGTAGTGGCTGATGCAACTAACTTAACCGAAGCAGGATACGTTGGTGAAGACGTTGAATCCATGATCGGATTGCTTCTTGCAAATGCCGATTATGATGTTAGCCTTGCAGAAAGAGGGATTGTGTTTATTGATGAAGTAGACAAAATTGCCAGAAAAAGTGAAAGTGCCAGTATTACGCGAGATGTGTCCGGAGAAGGTGTGCAGCAAGCATTGCTTAAGTTAGTAGAAGGCACTAAATGTCGCGTGAGTCCAGCGGGCAAGCGTAAGCACCCACAAGGTGAATTTATTGAGGTTGACACAAAAAACATACTGTTCATTGCGGGCGGTGCTTTTGTTGGATTAGAGGAAATAATTCGCAACAGAACTGGAGTGTCAGCCATTGGATTTGGATCAGTGGTGCGATCCAAAAACGATCCAATTGATTTGAAAAAAATAACACCAGAAGATTTGACACGTTTTGGAATGATTCCAGAATTTATCGGGCGTTTTACAACCACAATTGCGCTTGAAGAACTTACCTTGACAGAATTGATTAAAATTCTAACCGAAATCAAAAACAGTTTCATTCAGCAGTATCAATATCTTTTTGAAATTGACGAGATAAAACTTACCTTTACTGATGACGCCATTCATAAAATTGCTCAAAACTGTATTGATTTAAAGACGGGCGCGCGGGGATTACATACTGAAATTGAACGAGTGCTGATGTGTCATATGTTTCACATTAATCGTTACAAAGAAAATGATATAGTGGAACTGATCATTGACGTTGATCAAATTGATAAACCAGAACCTTTAATTTAAGATTGACATTTTCATCACACATCATTATTCTAACGTTAGAAAGGATTTTGTAAATGTCTGAACAGCCAATTATGCATGAACGTGCAAATGGTACCAAGTATTGGTATTTAAATGGAAAAATTCATCGCGAAGATGGACCTGCGGTCGTCATCGCGGCTGGCGACAATTATTGGTATCTGAATGGTAAACTCCATCGCGAAGATGGACCTGCTATTGAACGTGCGGATGGTTCCAAGTTCTGGTATCTAAATGACAAACGCCATCGCGAAGATGGACCTGCTATTGAATATGCAAATGGCACCAAGCACTGGTTTCTGAATGATCAACGCCATCGCGAAGATGGACCTGCTATTGAACGTGCAGATGGTACTAAATATTGGTATCTGAATAATATGGAAATAGACCAACTTGTTTTCTGGGTTACCACTAAAGAACGTCAAAAAGAATGTTTTTGACACAAAATACTTGATTTTTTTACGCAATAGTGTATGATAAATATTATTGTAGATGCTTATACAGGTCTACAATAATAGTCTTGCTATAAAGGAGATAAAACATGACTAAATTAACTACTAACGGTAACCTAACACTTCGCGCCCTTGACATTCCGTCACTGCATCGTTTCTCGGTAGGGTTTGATAACGTCTTTGACGAATTAATGCGAGTAAATTCCCAACAAGCATCTGGTCCAAATTATCCACCATACAATATTGTAAAATATGATGATGATAATTTTACCATTGAACTTGCGGTTGCAGGTTTCAATGATGGTGATATTAATATCACGCTTGAAAAAAACATTCTTACTATTGCGGGTGAACAAACACAAACGCTTGATGAACTTGATAAGGAAGTTGAGTATTTACATCGTGGCATTTCTGCGCGCAGTTTTACTCGCAACTTTACTCTTGCGGATCATGTGGAAGTTGCCAAGGCATATTCAGAAAATGGCATCCTAAAGATTGAACTCGTTCGGAACGTTCCCGAGGAATCTAAGCCAAAAAAGATTGACATTTCATACAAAAAGTAATATAGGTAGAACTAATGCTTGCGGGTAATGGTGCCCGCAAGCATCCAAACAAGGATTAATTATATAATGGCAAATGCAGAACCAACCAATAAGATCAAGCCTAACTTGGCTTTGAAGGAACCCTCAATGTTTCGGGTTATTTACATGAATGATGACTTTACTCCAATGGAGTTTGTGGTTAGTTCGCTGATTGAATACTTCAATTATAATGACGATACGGCAACCAAGATTACGGTTGACGTTCATGAACAGGGAAGTGCCGTTGTCGCCGTTCTTCCCTACGAGATTGCTGAGCAGCGTGGGATTGAAGTAACTCTTGATGCACGTGCACGTGGATTTCCGCTTCAGATCAAGGTTGAAGCAGACGATTAATTTATACTGATATAGTGATCCTTTTAGCCCAATATGGCTTTTGGTGTAAATATGGGTTGTTGATATAGTTGATTTCTTCAATACAGGTATCAACCATTTTTTCATAAGTCCCAAATGCCCAGTGCGTTACTTTATTTTCAGTATCATTTGCTAAAGTAACGCACATTGGGGTCTGATCATCCGAAATGATTGGGCGTTCTCCAAAGTATAGTTCTTCGCGTGGGACTGCATTTGACATTATAATAACTTTTGTTATATCCATGTGCTTTTGCAGTTTTCCCAATGAATTATACAGATAGTTAAAATCGTCATGTCTGGATGCAGTTTCAAACAAATTTTCCATGGTAAAGGTATCACCCACCGTGCTCCACCCATTTATTCCTATAACTGCAATGCCATCAATGACTGCCACATTTTGATGAAGGAAGCATACATTTTTTATATTTTGTAACATTTCAGAAATTTCATCAGTTCTTTCTGTTATTTTATCTGCAGTTTCATATTCTAAATAGCCGGGAACATAAAACACACCTTGGTAAAACCTACTAAGATGTGCCAGTGTTTGAAAAACGGTATTTAGATTAGAACTTATGTTTCCTGCCACAAGGCAATACAAACTTGTTGCTTTGTTTTCCCAATTGAAGCTTTCATCGGGAGAAAGAAAAAGATCGCTAATTAAATCAAAGCCAATTTCTGTTTTCATTTAAATTATTTTGCTACATTTAACTTTGGTTTGCGAGGTGCGCGCACTTTTTTAACTTCTTTTTTTACTTCCTCTATTATGGTGTCAGCATCAGCAGTCACTTCTTCTTCAATTTTAACTGCGGCTTTTTTTGCCTTTGATACGGTAGCCTTTACCACTGGTACAACAGTTTCAATATCAGCGATAGTCTTCTCGGCATCGGTAACAGTCTTCTCTACATTGGCGATGTCCGCTACAACATTTAATGGTGCTATCTCTGCTTCGGAAACGGTTTTTGTTACATCAGCAATGTTGGTTTCTACATCAGAAACTATTGTGGTGGCTTCTGGTTCAATCGTGTTTACTTCATTAATTGCAGTATCAATTGTGCTCTTTCCAAGTTTGGTATATACAAGATATACGCCATATAATGCTACTGCGCTCGTCGCTATAATTAGAAATTCCATACTTTTCTCCTATGTGTTTGGTTTTTCATTATTATTTATGAGATATTAAACATATACACAATAAACCCATAATTTTGTTACAAAAACATCTTGCATTTTATATCAATCTGATATAGAGTTAAACTCTCTCTAACAATAAAAGGAAATTTAATGAGTCTCGTTCCTATCGTTCTTGAACAAACTTCTCGTGGTGAGAGGTCGTATGATATTTTTTCACGACTCCTACGCGATAGAGTAATTATGCTTGATGGCGAAGTCCATGATCATATGGCAAATATCATTGTCGCGCAATTACTCTTTCTTGAGTCTGAAGACCCTAATGCTGACATCTCATTGTATATTAACTCAAATGGTGGATCAGTGACCGCAGGAATGTCCATATACAATACCATGTCTTTCATCAAACCTGATGTATCCACTATCGTTACCGGACAGGCTGCATCAATGGGATCGTTCCTTGCTCAGGCAGGTGCTGCCGGTAAGCGTTATGTTCTTAGTGAAGCACGTACAATGATCCATCGTGTAAGTTCTGGAACTCGTGGAACCAGTGGTTCTGTTCATGTTCAGGAACTTGAGTTTGAAGATGCTCGTCGCCACTTGGAAGAATCAAAGCGCCTCAATGAACGCCTGACTCAGTTGTATGTACAACATAACACTGCTGGAAAGACTTATGAAGAAATGTTTGAGGACATGAAGTTTGATACTTTCCTATCTGCTGAGCAGGCGGTTGAATATGGGCTTGCCGACGAGGTACTCACTAAGCGTCCTTAATATATGTTGACGTGCTTTCATCACTGTAGTATGTAATGGGCATGGAAACCGTATTTGAACATCTCAAAGGTCGTCACCTAAACGTTGATCTTCATCGTCCCATGATTGATGAAGTTGGGCGGGTGGCGACCTTTTATCTGTATGACCTTACTGGCCGTGCAGTCGGCTATCATCAATATCGTCCGGAAGGCGAGAAGAAACTACCCAACGATTTCAAGAGTGGTAAATATTTCACTTGGCGTAAGGGTTACGCTCCATGGGGTGTAGAAAGCCTTTCGCTGACCCCGCATGTGGTTTTTCTTACCGAAGGTATCTTTGACGCGGCCCGTCTGACAGAGCACGGGTATAGCGCACTTGCAACACTTTCTAACGATCCACAGCCAGACTTCAAAAACTGGTTGCATTTTCTTGGTCGTCGTGTTATAGCAGTGTGTGATAATGATAATGCAGGTCGTCGCCTTGCTAAGTTTGGTGATGTTGCCGTGGTCACCAAAGACAAAGACTTAGGTGATGCAGATGATTCTTATGTTGATTGGTTGTTGAAAGAGTATGGTCAGTGAAAACCCTATCCGAACTTGAGCTTATTGCGGGTAATTATAGCATCGTAAAGGATGATGATGGTACTTATGCTATTCACCGTGATGGCGTATCAATTCATGGCGTATGCGATGGAGATGCTGTAATTGCTTGGATGGCTAATTGTTTGTTTAATTATGACTGTCTACTAAGGAAAGTACAAAATGAAACTATGGGATAATGAATCTAATCTTTGGTTGCTGACTCCCGAGGAATTTACCGAAGTTCCTGATGGAATAGTATTGCTTGGTATTAACGATAATACTAAGGTGAAGGGTAAAGACTACATTGACGATCATACCCGAGGAGGATGTCTTGCTTACGGTCTTACGCCAGTCATGGCAGAGTCGCAGGGCTTGATGCCGCAGTTTATTATTTGGAAGCTGAGAAGCTGATGGCTAAAACCATTAACTTTGGAAGGGTGCCCGGAGAAAAAGACCTTGAATGGTTTGCGAAGAACATTGGGCCTCGTACTCATTATACAAAATACAACATCGGTGGCGAGGGGTGGCGCTTTACCCTTTTGTCAGATAACCCATGGTCCAAAAAAGATTGGGTGCTGACAGTTGAAGACGATCAAATGATGACATATTATTTGCTGACTCATTGATTTTTTATGTTGACAGCACATTTTGATACGCCTAAGACAAGTCATCGCAACCGATTAGTCACGGAGATTTCAAATGAACATCGACCTTACGAAGATCAAAGCACGTATCCTTGCTCTCTCAGCAAAGACCATTCAAAATGGGTGCACCGAAGAAGAAGCCATGGCTGCTATCACGATGGTTGGCAAGTTGTTGCAACAGTATAACTTGTCCATGGATGAAGTTGAGCTTCGTGCTGAAAAATGTGCTACTCTCAAGATCGATAGTGGAAGCAAGATGCGTGGAGGTGTTTACTTTGCTGCTTCGGCTATCGGGGCCTTTACTGGCTGCAAAGTTTGGGTTAGTCGTGCCGGAAATCTGACGTATTGCTTCTTTGGTCAAGAAAGTGATCTTTTGATGGCAAAGTATCTTTATGATGTCATCACCTGCGCGATTGATACCGAAACCTCAAAATTCAAAAAGACGCCTGAATATCAAATGTCCCTTTCTAAAAAGGGTGCGACGAGTTCTTTTACCATTGGCATGGGGTCGCGTATCTCTGTTCGTCTCATGCAGATGAAAAAGGAAAATGATGGTGAAGTTGCTGCTGCTCGCGGTGGGAGTAATGCGCTGGTGGTATTGAAGAACCAGATTGTTGCAAATGCCTACGGTGAACTTGCACTCCGCTTGAAGAAAAACTACAATAAGACCTCTATTACCGATGGCACCGCATATCGCAATGGACAGTCTGCTGGTGATCGCGTTAATCTCTCGCGCCCTGTTAATGGGACTGTGGGTAAAGTTTTGCAAATTACTGCTTAATTTTTATAATATGAAGGGAAATTAAAATGCGTACTTTGATTCTTTCTATCGGCTGTCTTCCTGTTTTGATCTATCTCAGATTTTGGATTGGAGTTGCCTACATTGCGCTACATTTCCTCAGTAAATTCTGGTAAAAATTTATAAATTGCCCGTTGACATCAATTCAGAAATTGATATAGTGATTGCATAGTCACTAAGGAGATATGAAAATGCTTCCCAATATCTATCAAGTTGTTCTCGTCAATGTTGCGGGTATGACCATTTATAGTGGTTTTATGGAGGATATTGCATTTGGCATTGCTGAGAACTCTGGCTTTGAATGTAACATTTTGCTTGACGGTAAGTTGATCGCATCATATTCTCCGATTTCTGGTTTTAAAGAATTTACAAATGACTAAAACCTCAACTATGCATATTAGGTCGAACGGAGCCAAGGAATGGTATCTGAATGACAAACGCCATCGCGAAGATGGACCTGCTATTGAATATGCAAATGGTACTAAGAAATGGTATCTGAATGGCAAGGAAGTAGATCAACTGGTTTTCTGGGTTACTACCAAGGAACGAATGAAGGAATATCATAATGTCTAATTATGACACGCGACATGGCGGTCCATGGGATCGAGGCTCCGCAGATAGTTATTATCGCCGGGGATTTACTCCCCACTATTATACTGGTGCCACTGGGTTTGGTAAGAAGATTGAACGGGAAGACATGACTCCCGAGGAAATCGCAGCCTATACTGCTGGTTATGACGATAACAATGATGATGGCGATTTCAAGGACTGGGGATAATATGAGCAACTGGCTTTATCTTGCAGGGAGTGCCTGCTTCGCACTCGGCACTATTCTCAACATGTTGAAGTGATATGCATTACCTTCATCTATTTTTTGCCATTTCCTGTAGCTCGCTTTGCGTGGCGAATATTGTAGCTATCGTATATTACTTTCGCAAGTTTCCGCTCATACTCATTACCAGTGGGTTTGCTGCTGTACTTACTGCGATTGCCACATTAATTAACTGCGTACAACTTTAAAGGAAAGTAATATGGAACTTCTTAATGTATTCGTGTCTAGCAAACGTGCAGTATTCGTCAATGGCACCCGAATCACTAGTCGTGGAACAAAGTGGGGGAATCATTGGCATCTTGACGAATTTACATGCACTGCTGATCAGGTTCGTCAACGCCTTCGTGAACGAGGTCCGGCAAATGGTTATGCTGGTATAGAAATTGATGACGAGTATGCCGCTGAATTTGGAATTTAACAAGGAAGATTGTTGTGATTAAGAACTGTAAAACTATGGAGCAAGCCAAGGCAGAGGCGCGACGTCTTTCCAGCGAAACTGGTGACATTTATTGTTCCATGAAGTGGAAGGGTGAATGGATCATTTATGCACTGGGTTTCAGTCCTATTAAAAATGAAGAAGAGGAAAACGAAAATGCCTAAGTATTTGGTGGAAACTGTTTCTATTTTTCGCATTCGGTATCTCATTGATACTGAGAACCCAGAGTTTGCTCAAGACACCGTGGTAATGAACGAGGCCGAAGAATTCGGTCAGAAGCACATTGATGAAAACATCATCGGGTGTCGTGAAGTTACTGACGATGAGATTCCGAAGTTGTTTTTTGAAGACCACCCATACTTGGAAAATTGGGGTCCTGAAAAGGCATTTGAATATGTTCATAAGGTTGTGACACCAAATGAGTAACTGGCTATATCTTGCCGGGAGTGCATGTTTTGCTCTCGGAACTATCATTAACATGTTTAACAAATAAGGAAATTTAAAATGGGATATTACACGAACTATTCTTTGGATATTGACAAGTCTGCCACTGAATTTACTCCCGTGACTGGAGTAGATGAAAATGGAAATCCAGCCACGGTGTATGTCAAGCGTACAATTGATCTGGATCAAATGCAGCGGGAATTGGCAAATGATTGTGGCTATGAACGTGGCACTCTGTTTGGCGATGGTGTCAAATGGTATGAACATGAAAAAGATATGCGGGAGTTTTCCAAGAAGTATCCTGATGTCTTGTTTATTCTTTCTGGAGAGGGAGAAGATAATGAGGATATCTGGCGCGCATATTTCAAGAATGGAAAGATGCAGAAATGCAAGGCAATCGTTTCCTTTGATCCATTTGATGAAGAAAAACTTATTTAAAGGAATTTAGCATGGGACTCGACATGCAGCTTTATGCTGAACGTTATTTCTGGAATTTTGGCGAAGAGGCCGACAAAGCACTGGCTATTGACATTGCTCAGTTGATTGGTGTTAATAATACTGCAATGCCAATTAAGACCATTCGTCTTGAAGCTGGTCGCTGGAGAAAGGCAAACCACATTCATAAATGGTTTGTTGACAACGTTCAGAATGGAAAGGATGAGTGCCAAGAATGTCCTGTAGCGCGCGGTAACTTGGTCGATCTGCGCGAGGCGTGTCGGGAAGTGCTGTCCGACAATACGAAAGCACCACTCCTGCTTCCTACCACTGATGGGTTTTTCTTTGGCGGAAAAGATTATAATCAATGGTACTTTGCTGATCTTGATGATACCATCAAAATTATTGACAATGCACTTTCTCTTCCCGGTAGCTGGGATTTTACTTACCGATCTTCTTGGTAATTTTTTTTGATGAAGGTGTTTTTCTTGTTGACAGTATCTTTATGCCTCGGTATAAGAGGACACCAAGACGAACAGGAGACTTCAAATGGCTTACATCGTTTACAACATCGCAACGACTCGTATTGAAGAAACTTATGAAAATGAAACCGCTGCAAAGCGGACTCGCACTCGCCTGAACAACAAGGCTGGCGAAGTTAAGTTTGCAATTGCCCCGAGTGATGTCTATTACGCTGGAATTGAGCAGATGGTTGAACGCACGAACCTCATGACTGGCAAGACCTTTATGGAGAGCGTGAACACCCCCTACTACTGCTCGCCCTCGAGTGAGTCTTATTGGAGCGCGTAAACGGCTGGCATTCTTTTTGAAACTATACGCAGATAGATTGGAAATTAACATGTCGGAAGAACTTGAATTGAAGTGGGGAACGATTAAGGGATGGAATCTCAATGAGGGTGGTCCCGTGCATGTTCTTATGGAACAGTATCTCAATGAAGGGTCCTCAATGTCGGCAATGTTTCAACGCGATACTGAAAACCAAAAGCGTCTGATTCTTAAAATCATTGATGCCGTTGATACTGATCAAATCTATCTTGACTGGGATGGAAAGTATGTCAGCAAGGACGAGGCCAAAGAATACGTCTTGAACTACGATAAGGACCGTTAAAATGCATAGCGACGACCAGTTTCCTCCTATTGAAGGTAACACAAATAACTATGGTATCACTCCTGTCTTTCTTATTTGTTTGACAGCGATTGTATTTGGTGTTACTATTGTTCATTGCATTTGAATAAGGATATAAGTTATGGACCTTGACCGCGCAACTCGCATCGTCAATAAGATGGTAAGGGAACGGTTTTCTACCGTTGACAAGGTTCTTGCTGAATTTAACAAGTATCAGGTTGGCGGTGAATGCTCGCATTTCTGGCCAGATGAAAATACTGCATGTAAGATGTTGATTGATAATCTTGAAGGGAACTGATCATGGGTTATTATGTACAAGACGGAATCCGTAACTTCAAACCCGACAACACGGAAAGCGTGTTCTATTTTCCTGCATATGGAGAATACACCTTTACCGAACTCGTTGATGCTGCTAATGAGCATTTTGGTTTGGAACTGACAATTGACGATTATCGTGTTGGTATTGAGTATATCCATACTGAGGCTGTTGGTTATGATCGCTATGACTCGTCTGATTACACCAACTATTTTGTAATCACTCGACGTATTATTAAGTAAAATGGAGATCGATAATGAGCAAACGTAACACATTTCTGTTCGGAGTGGCTGTGGGCGCCTGGCTGAATATTTGGCCAGCCCCTATCCTCCACTATCCGTTTGCAGCGTTTATCTTTGCCTACATCCTGGTATTCTATGCACTGTTCAGTATGACCATGGAGAAACGATGATGACCGATATTGCTCGGCAGGCTCTGGCGGACATTCTTGATGAAATCAAAGACAAGACTGTTAATCATAATCTCATCATGTCAATCTCAAAGGTAAGGCGGATTGCCCATGATGCCCTTGAACATCCCGCATACAAGAGCACGGGGATGAACACCATTGAATACTGGGAAGTCAACGAGTCCTATGACCGGGACATGACTGCTATCGCCAACTTCACCAATGAGGAGGAGGCCAAGAAACTGGCAGGCGGGAGCATGTATCGAGGTGTGTGGAAGAAATCCACCACCATCTTTGACACCGTGGAAGACTATGAGAACAACACTCGGGAAAAACTTCGCGAACGGGCATTGAATAAACTCACTTCCGAAGAAAAAATTGCATTGGGACTTGACCATATCAAATGATGCTGCTATAAGCGGCTATCATCAGCAAGGTGCAGAGACGTATTTGGCATGGGCAAAAGAACATACCTCTGGAATGGAAAATGATTCTTGGTAGGATGGTGATTTGGAAGAGGATTGGTTGCATATGCACGATAGACCAAGAGATTTTTACGGACCAGAAGATTGGGACGGACACACGGACCCGCAAGAGCAAGAAGATGATGTGAAGAAGCGTCAAGCAGCGTGGGATGCCCAACGCGCCATGCTTCCTTGGTGGCGCAAGCTATTCAAATGAACATAGAAGGAGTTTAATAATGTCTGATTTTGAAGTTCATCCTATTGGAACCGCCAGCCGCATTAAGAGAATGGAAGACGGGTTACGTTTTCTTGATGAGGTGATTGATAACAATATTATTCACACCGAGAATCCCATTAATCGGGTTCATTGGAAGGGTGAATGGCTTGAAGGCGCGGCAGCAGACTGCCTAATTCATCACCTTCGCCTAATTCAGAAAGTAGTCAAATTTGCTTTGGAGGAAAATCGGTGACTCTTCTTTCTGGATGGACACTTGATTACACAGAAGAAAAGACCCATGAAGATGGTCCCTATACTTCTTCGGTCTACAAAAACGATCAAAATGATATTCTTGGCGTCACGGTTGATCCAGACGATCCGGACTGGGTTCATTGGTATTTCATTCCATCAGGTGAGGTTTACCCTACCATGAGTGGGAATGATTTAATTGAAACTTTTATGGAAGAATTTGAAGTATAGTGAATTATATAATTCCCGACAACCCATCTAATCAAAAGGATAATCAAATGGATAAAATTGTTAATGTTTTTAGTGAGATTGTGGTCGGCATTTTTGTCATTACTCTTGCCGGTCTAATGTTCGCATTGCCTGTATATTTTCTGTGGAATAGTTGTCTTGTGGATGCTGTATCTGGCCTTCATCAGATTGGATTGTTTCAGGCATGGGGTTTGAACATTCTGTTTGGTGTTCTTTTCAATAAGAGCATTTCGCAAAAGACAGAGGCGTAAAGTTTATTTTCTCTCACTTTTTGGCGAATAAGTATGCATAAGGGATGTGATTAATCACATCCCTATTGCTATTTAATGAGGAATGTTATGAAATTTAGCGTACTATTACCGACGCGTGGTAGAAAAGAATTACTATTAAAATCCATTCAAAGTCTACTTGAACAAGCAGATACCCCTGACCAAATTGAAGTTCTTTTGGGAATGGACAATGATGATACAGATTCAGTAGAGTATGTCAAGTCAGTAATTCTTCCGAGATATTCTAATATTAAGTTATATATGTTTCCATCATATGGTTATGGAAAACTGAATATATATGCCAATTCACTTGCTGCGCTTAGTGTCGGAAACTGGATTATGCTGTGGAATGATGATGCCTTCATTCGGACTCCACATTGGGATACTGTCATTGATAAGTATGATAATCATCCTATGCCACTCTTACGTATGCAGGTAGAAAAAATGAGCCATCCATTTGCATTGTTTCCAATTGTGAAGCGTAAGTGGTTTGAAACTGTTGGAACTCTTAGTTCATATTCACATATTGATCGCTTTATTTACAATGTAAACAGCAATATAGATTGGCAAAATAAGCATCTGTGGGTAGTTGATGTCCCTGTCAATGTATTACATGATCGCTATGACATTACTGGAAACAACAATGACGAGACCTTTCAAAGAGCAATAACAAGCTATAACGAAGGTCAACCCGATAATCCATGTTCAGATGATTACCAGCCATCATTTACTGCAGTGTTAACATCAACGAATAAACTCATTCATTATATCAATACTGAGTTGGGCGGAAACATGCGTTATTTGCCTATTGATACGCTTAAGGAAGTTCAGAAAGTTTCTACACAAAGTCATGGTGCTCATTAATGAGATATGAACTGAGACGGTGGACTGATGAAGCTAAAACAGAATTTGTGGTCAGACAGTGCTCTGATGATTTTAATTCAATTAACGCACAATATGATAGAGCATTATCTGCCACCACAGCGCCACATCTTATTCACATCGTAGATACCGACTCCGAAAAAAAGAGTTGACTTTTCATTCAATATCAAGCATTGTGAATCATCGGAAATTTCCAAAAGGAGTAATAAGATGGATCGCGTTGTTGAAAATGGAAAAGTTGCAGTTCTGATTTCCACGGAATTCGGGACTGGTTGGTTTTCTTGGCACGGAATTGATGACCTTATTTTTGATCCTGTGCTTGTTGAGATGGTTCGCAATGATCGTCGCGATGAAATCAAGTCGTATGTGTCTCGTGCATATCCGGGCGCTGATATTTCTGAATGTGGCATTTCTGATCTGCAAGTAGAAATGGTTCCGGAAGGATCGGTGTTTCGTATTAATGAATGCGGTGGTGCAGAAACTATCGTGTTTTCCGAAGATGATTATTGGATTGAGGTGTAACATGCAAATTGCAATCGCAACGCCAGATGGAAAGGTTAGCCTTTGGTGTGACGTTACTGGTATCAACGAAGATGGTTCAATTGACTTCTATGTTTTCAACGGTGCTTGGAGAGGTAGATACAATAACGGTGAAATCTACGTAGAATATACCAAGGCTACTTATCCTGGTATGCTTGTGTGGGTTGGCAATGCTCCCAGTAACTACAATCATGCTATACCTTGGATTCAGGAACAAATTGACGATCCCGAATATGTAATGATGCGGCCTGATCAGTATGTTGCCCCCGTATTGGAAAAAAATGATGATGAAGAATCGGATGATATTCCGTTTTGATTGAGGAGTTTTATTATGCTTATTTTTTTTAATCTGTTTCTCGCAGCAATTAATACCATTTGTTTTGTATTTTTCACCCTGCCACAGACTCCGACACGGGGTGGAAAAATTGCGGGATTTATTAATGGTTTGGCCGCTGGTTTTTGTTTGTCTACCGCATTCTCTGCTCTGTTACTGCATTAAGCAAAATGAAAATTATTCATGTTAATAGGCAACATGTTGCCATGAATGCCAAAGATGGTGGGAATCGTCCTGTCTATACCATTAAGGATAGCGGCAAAACCCGTTATGCCCTAGAAGTTGTAATTGACGGACCTTCTCGTTTAGTGTATAATAGCACTCATTTGAGTTGTGGTGCTCGTGCTTGGCTTGAAACTGATGCAGAACTTCAACTTATTGATGAAATGACTTTTAAGGAAGCAAGAGAATATGAAAATTGAGTATCATTTACTTCGTAAGGCGTTGCTGCAGGCAATCTTAATAGTAGGTTCTATTTTTTTGGCGATTGCCGCTATTGTCGGTATTATTTTTGCAATCATTTGGTCAGCATTTAATATTGGACCATTGATGATTCCAGTATGGGCTTTTGTCTGTTTTGTTATAGTACTGACTAGTCAGTTTTATTCTGATTACCATAAAGAATTCATGGAGGAACGAAAGAAGATTGTTGATACGTTGCGGCGATAAATCATGACCGAAGATGAAGCACGAAAAAAATGGTGCCCACAGATTCCAAACCGTGAAGCAAGGTGTATTGGCTCAGATTGTGCTGCGTATAGATTCGTTCATGATGAGTTGACAAGTTTCATCGCCAATGGTAAGACAGTAGTAACACCAAGTGAACATGGTTACTGCGGTCTCGCTGGAAAACTTTGAGGATTTTGTAAATGTCTGAACAGCCAATTATGCATGAACGCGACGATGGCAACAAGCGTTGGTATTTAAATGGAAAAATTCATCGCGAAGATGGGCCTGCTATTGAATATGCAAATGGCACCAAGGAATGGTACCTAAATGACAAACGCCATCGCGAAGATGGTCCTGCTGTTGAACGTGCAGATGGTTCCAAGTTCTGGTATCTAAATGGCAAAGAAATAGATCAATTGGTTTTCTGGGTTACTACTAAAGAGCGAATGGAGGAAGTGTCATGACTATGCATCTTCTTGGCCCCGCTTTCTCTACAATTTCCAACAAGAAACAAAAGAAAAAAAACATAAACGTCAATGCTAAGTTTACACAAGAGTTCAATGCTTACAATAAGCAAATGAAACGTCTTGGGCTTAAGACAAAAACTATTGCTGAATATGTTTCGTATCGTCAAGGAAAATCTAAAACCGAACCCAAGATGATCAAAGAACCAATGAAAGCGGCTACATATATTCGTCCGAGTCCAGTTGTCCCATCATCTGGTGATCAAGTAGGACATATTCCTGCTAAACCCGCAATGTCGTATTCCGGTGAACGAAAGCTGATTGGTATTGGGACGATGCACAAGTCCAATTCGATCCCTATTTTTGAACAAAGTGATGCTGAAGATATCGCTAAGATGAGGAGAAATTAATATGAATGCTTTGATTGGTGCAGTAACAGGAAGTATTTTGTTTCTCGTTTTCACGGTTGTTGCCCAGCCCGGAAAATGGATGTTTGTAAATTATTCGGAAGGAACCGCAATTTTCCTTTATTTTGGTGTCGCATTGTTATTTGTGGCAGCAGGAGTAATAGGCGGATTGTTGATTGACCATTCCAATACATGAAACTTCCAGTTAACTACAATAACCTAACTCCTCAGCAACGAAAGGCAGTTAGAGAACAGTATTGCCAACTACAAGACTGGAAGTGCAGTCATTGTAACAATAATTTGATGGAAGATGCAGCCGATTTCATTCAAAAAATGAAAATTAATTTCAGCCTATTTCCGGGTGGAATCGGTTTTCTAAAATTCCCCATTCATTTACATCATGATCACAAAACAGGCTTGACAATAGGTGCTGTTCATAGTAGATGTAATGCTGTGCTTTGGCAATATCATGGAGAGTAATTTGTGGCTAACGCGGCGGAAAAAGAAAATACATTCAGAGCATTAAAGGATGAGCCTATGCTGGCTACACGTTTCTTATGTAGGGTCAATTGGCATCGGTGGACCAAGTATAGTGAACTTCGCAGAGAGCGAAGAACTCCATACGACTATCTTGTTCAATATCGCAACTGTGATTGTTGCGGAATAATTGCACAAAACATCATACATAAGAATTGACATTCACTCAAACCATCCCCATAGTCTCTTTATTGATTTTTAATATAGGTGAAATATGATTCCTGAAGAGCATAAAGCAGCTATCATTACAAGTGGCATTTCTTTCATGCGTTCTATTACGGAATGTTATGGCAGTGAAGATGGTATGAAACTGTGGGATGCTATTATCGATACCATTGATCCTTCGGTAAAGGGCGAAATCTTTTTCGCAATGCTGCGAGGTGATTATCAAAATAGTATCGTTCTCAAAGGCGTCGGACTTAATACTCAAAAAATTCCCGCCATCAAAGAGATTCGTGCCATTTCCGGTCTTGGTCTTCATGAAGCAAAAACTGCCTATGAAGATGCTGAGCGCGGGTATGGTGTTACTATCTCGTGTGACCCTAAGAAAGTTCATGACGCCATTTTTCATCTTCGCGCTGTCGGAATGATTGTATGATGAAATATCACGTTCGCCTTACTTCTGAACAGTGGCATGAAATGTATTATCGTATTCCAGAACACAATCAACATACTGGATTTGATAAGTATTATAACTGTGAGACTGATGAAATCAAATGTTTGAACACTGACGGAACCGATCACTATCTTGTGTTTGAAACTGAAAAAGATGCAATCATGTGGGTTTTGAAGTATCTATGATAGAGGTTCATATTTCTCTGGCAAAATATTTTAGTCTTGCCGATGCAAGCCTTGACACAGATGAATTTGAAAAAAAGTTTAATGCATACCCAAAATTATCACCCAATATTGCCGTAATTATATTGGTGTTTAAAAATGAACAAGATGCAATTTGGTTCCAATTGAGGTATTTATGACAAAACAAATCATACTAAAATACAAACTTGTTCGCCGTGGTGAAAAGTGGTGTGTTCGCGTCAAGGGATTGGTGAATACCACCGATTCATTCGGTTTCTGTCATGAGCGTAATATGAGCTATCACATTAAACAGCACTGGTCTGGTCGGTCCGTTTATGAATGGGATTACGATTTTATCTTTGACAAGGGCTATGAAGCCACTACATTTATTATGGGATATTTGGTATGATTATCTATAAAATTCGCCACAAAGAAACTGGAAAGTTTTTGAAGGGGACTCCTACATATCACAGCTATGATAAGGACGGTCGTATTTTTCCGACTATTGGCAATCTTCGTACCTTTTTAGCCAACATACTAAGATATGATCATACCCGTGGTCATGTTGCGCTTTGGGACATTATTGAGTATGAAATCACTGAAAATAGTGTCAAGGGTGTTCATGAAGTTATCAAGCCCGAGCAACTTATCAACATGTTGAAGAAATAATTATGTCTGAGTGGCAACTTATTGATACTGCACCAAAAGATGGGACAGAAATAATCTGCTGGCCCGGTTTAAGAAAAAACAATTCTTCCGTAATGGGCGCATGGTTGAATACGAGGGGTGGACCATGTTGGTATGATCTTGCGGTAGGACATCACAATGGATATTGGAAACCCACACATTGGATGCCGATGCCCGAGCCTCCCTCTTTGGAAAATAATCATGAATAAACCATATGATTTAAATGGAAGTGCATATAAAGACCTTCCTAACCGTCTTGAAAAACAGGCTCAAAATGTTGAAAAAGACGGGTGGCTTAATGCTGCCCGTCTTATGCGTAATGCTGCCGATGTCCTGCGTGAACTTCACGAGAATAATATTATTAAACTTGACTTGGATGGAGATGATGATGTATAATATACTTTGCCGTATTGGATTTCATAGTTGGGTGATACTTGATAGTGTTGGCATGACCAATCCCTACCGATGCAAAAACTGCGGAAAGAGCACGATGAAATGAACGAAGACAAATACAAAGTTGCACTGGAAAAACTGATTTCAGTTCTTGACCGTTGCCCTCAATTTGAATCTGGGGCAGGTGGAATGTCCATTGAAGCACAGATGCGTAGAACCTTTATCAATCGTGTTCCTGCTATGGCAGTAGAAGATGCACGTAATGTTTTGTTAGGTATTGATGATTATGAGTCCTGAACTTGATCAACATATTAGAGAGAAGTATCCACTTATCTTTCAGAACTCATGTGAAATGAGCATCGGTGATGGCTGGTTTGACATTGTAGACAATGCATGTGGTGGCATTCAAACTCATATTGATTATACTGAACAACTGATTGTAATGGCTATTCATTGGAATAATCAAGTGAACGATCCTGATTTTGATTGGGATGCACACAAAGGCTCTTTTACCAAGAGAGAAGAACGAAAAGTTCCAGAGCCGGTTGAACAAGTTGTTGCCACACAGATCAAAGAAAAATTTGGCAATTTTCGTTTCTATTATCAGGGTGGCGACGATTATATTCGCGGGATCGTCAGTATGGCAGAAGCAATGAGTGCCTTAACATGTGAAGAATGTGGACATCCCGGTAAAAAACGAAATAGAAAACATTGGTTTTTGACACTTTGTGACAAACATGCAGAAGAACAAGGATTTATTCAAGATGAATTTACGAGTACTACTTAAAGCATTAATCCCATCAAAACGAGATATTAAGTTTGCTGGACAAGTTTCACTTTTATGCATAGCCATGATGGTGATCGCACTCCCGGTTATACTTGCTGTAGGGACCGCCTTCCTTGGTATTTGTTACCTTATTACTTTCTTTTTGGGTAGTTATGTCACAAATGTATTCGTATACGTTTTGGGCATATCGTGGTTTTTGTGGATTATGTTCGGTGATACAGTAATGAACAGATACCAAAATAATCTCCAAAAAATTAAGGACAAGTAAATGGCAGAAGATCAAAAATTTATCATGGTTGTGATTAGTGTTGTAGTCTATTTATTCATAGCATTTTCTACAACACTGACAAATGCCGGTGAGGACATTCATCCTCTTATGGGTGTCTGGTGGCCAATTCTTCTTGTTAGAGAATTATGGAAGTCATTTTATAAGCATGTCATCTGTGAAAAGTGGTATTGAATCTGCTTGACAATAGATCGGTTATTTGTTATATTTGTTCTTTAGAAAGGATATAACATGACCCGTATCGCTATCCGACATATGTCGCAGAATATCCTTTGATTTTAGGATGCTTGGATGTTGTTCCATCACGCAACACACCATATATTAGATGAAATGGTAATCCCAATTCTTTACAAGTATGTCTAAGATTCCCAAAACATTCTATTTTTTTGCCTAAAGGATCAACAATAAGTATCCGTCTTGCTCTGGGATTATTTTTTCCAGAGTTATCTTTACCTTTAAAGTTTGCAGATCGTTTCTTCTTAAGTTCATCGGCTTTTTCTTTACCATATAGTTCTTCGTATGATTTACCTTTAAACCTATCTGTAGCAACTTTTCCTTGTGCCGCTTTCACCTCATCTGTGTGAGTTTTTCCGTACATACCGTTGCCCTCCCCTCGCGCGCCACCACCGTCGCCGTATTCTTCTTTAAGATTAGCCCACTCTTTACTTTCTACTACATTCCACAAAGCACTGTAATATAGCCCCCATTCCCTAACTTCTTCGTTAGTTTGACATTCTCGCAGGATTTCCGTAGTGACATCATATCCATGTTTTTTTATATGGTTTTGCCATCTTTTGCCGGAACCTTTATATTTATGTGGGTCTTGTGTAGTTTTTCCGAGGTAATTGAGACCGGTTTTGTTATGGGTCTTCTTGTACAAATAAATAGTCATTGCTGATACTCCTTAACAGTATTAGAGGGGATGGGCATTGCGAGTGCCGCGATCCTCACTTTTATTTATCTTTTTCGTTGACATCAATTAATTTTGATGTTATAATCAATCTATCATTTAACAAAGGAATCATAATTATGAATCAGAAAGGAAAAGGTGTCGGAAGTTTGCGTGTTGCAATTGCTTCCGACCTTTAGCTCCACTTGGAATTTGAAACCATTACTCTTCCAAACACAGAAGGAGCAAAGGTTCTTATCCTTGCAGGTGATATCGTGACTGCATATGCACTTCATGAGAACCCACACCCTATCATTCCTCCAGCAGAACATGTCATCTGGAAGCCAAGTAAAGGCCAACAATTGGCTATGCGTTTTCGTGAATTCTTTAACCATGTAAGTGCTGAATATGAACATGTAGTTTACGTTGCTGGAAATCATGAGTTTTATCATGGTAAATATCCCGATGCATATGACTGGCTTCGTGAAGAAATGAAAAACTATCCAAACATTCATTTTCTTGATCACGATAAAGTTGAAATTGATGGTATCACTTTCCTTGGCGGCACACTTTGGACCGACATGAACAAGCGCGATCCATCTACGCTGCAGTTGATTGAAGGCATGATGAATGACTTTCACATTATTCGTAATAGTCAGCAGAACTACCGAAAGTTTCTTCCTGTGGACGCGGTAGCACATCATGCGTCTACTTTGGGATATATCAGACAGACGGTTGATGCTGATCCGAGCAAGCAATATGTCGTAATAGGACATATGGCTCCTACTCCCTTGAGCATTCATGCAAACTACAAAAACGATTACTATATGAATGGTGGATATCATAGTGATCTGTCTGAATTTATTCTTGATCGTCCTCAGATTACTCATTGGTTCCATGGACATGTTCATAACCCATTTGATTATATGATGGGTGATACTCGTGTTGTGTGTAATCCGCGTGGGTATAAAGGGCACGATCCCAATGCTGATCTGTTTCAATTGAAGTTTTTGGATATTTGATAATTAATATAAAAGGATTTAATTATGCACCAACTCACAGTGTTAATCACTAATCTGTTAAGTTTTGGTTTGGGCTTTATGATCGCTTCCCGTTTCCTTTATGGGAACGCGGTCAAGCAGGTCAGTAAAGATAAGCAGAGACAAATGTTTCCTGTATGTATTGCAGAATATATGGAGGGCAACTATTATCTCTACACAGAAAAGCCTCAAACTTTTTTGTGCCAAGCTCCCACCATTGAAGAGTTGGCCAAGACCCTGAAGAATAACAAGCACATTTCATTGGCTTTTGTCGTATCCAAAGACGTTAAAACTGAAATGTTCTGGTTTGCTGATGGAGAGGCAACTCCTACCTCACCTAACTCCATGTTGCCAAAAATTAATAATTAAGGAAAAAGATGAAGATTAATTTAGGACGATATCCCAGTGGATTCGGTATCCAACGTAAGATAGACATTAATATTGAGAAGTTTGATACATGGAGCTTGGACAACACGCTTGCGCTGATCATTCTCCCTGCACTCATTCAACTTAAGCAATCTAAACATGGTGTTCCAAGCGAATTTGTATCTGCAATTGGCGGAGACATGGATAGAAATTATGTTTTTGATTTCATACACGAGGATGAGCGCGCAGTATTTGATAAAAACTGTGAAAAATGGGAAGAAACGTTTGACAAGATGATTTGGTCATTTCAGCAAATTGTTGATGGTGATTATGATAGTCGTTATCACCATGGTGAATTTGTTCTTCATTGGAAAAAATCTGAGATAGTATATCCTAATCCTATTACAGGAAAGGATGAAGAGACTTATGAAATGGTGGATGAAAATCCAAACGGTCACTGGTATGATTATGTGGGACATAGATTACATGAAGAACGTATCCAAGAAGGGCTTGAATTGTTTGGTCGTTATTTCCGAAGTTTATGGGATTAATTAATGAAGCCTAAATTTATTGATTACTTTATGAAATTTGCTGCACTTACTAGCACACTTAGTTATGCAAAACGATTGAAAGTTGGAGCAGTTATTGTAAAAAATGATACTCAGATTATCGCCACTGGCTATAATGGAATGCCGAGTGGATGGGATAATGACTGTGAGTTTAAAGTTTGGGACAATGGGGCAGGAGGATGGCTTTCTGTTGAAGAGTTTGAATCCCAATATCCATATGAAATGTGGAATGAGCAATCCAGATGTAATGTTAGATATGGATTAAAGACTCGCCCCGAGGTGCTACATGCAGAAAGTAACGCACTTATGAAGGTGGCAAAAAGCACGGAGTCATCCGAAGGTGCTACTTTGTTTTGCACTCATGCACCATGCATTGACTGTGCCAAACTTATCTATCAAGCAGGAATCTCAACAGTATATTACCAAGAACAGTATCGCGACGATGCTGGATTGCGATTTTTGACACAAGGGGGGATTAATGTCCATAAGTATACCGACTGCCCATAGAGCCAACATTACTCTCCCTTACGGACAATTACAGCCCATTGTAGAATGGTGTGAACGTAATTGCACTGGAGACTGGCGGTTTATGGAAAACGTTGAAGATCAATTTAACGGTTTTGATTTTCTATTTGAATCCGAACGTGACTACGTAGCATTTTTAATCTGGAACAAATGATATGAAGTTTTTAATTTTTAATCGTGAATCAAACAACTTTGATGACATCCTACAGGACATCAAGACCAATAAAATTGGTTATAAAATACGGTTTCATAACCATTTGATTGTCGGTTTTGAGAACAACAAAGATGATATGCAGTCACTATTCACACTGAAATATGGCGATGATATGATTAATTTTAGTCATATCATTCCTGATCGCAGTCCCGTTATGAACAAAGATTATATTCCTGTCAAAAAAATGACTAACCGTCGCCGCAAATCTTGACAATAGCGACGTTTTTTGATATAATAATCTTATGAAAATAAACGATTTAATAGAATCCGAACAAATAGGCAAGCCTATTTGCTATGTTGATATGGATGGCGTTCTTGCAGATTTGTATTCTGATGCCGCAGAATTTAGTGATGTGGAACACTATAATGATATGACTAATGATCAATGGGAACGCTTCTTTAAGGATTCAGATGCGTATCATTTGTTTCGCGATGTAAAGCCCTTTTCCACAGCGAACGCACTTATCCAACTCGTGAAGAAATATGCTGGTGGATATACCATTTTAAGCAGCCCTCTAAGATTTGATGAAGGCGGAAGCATCAAAGGTAAGCGTGAATGGCTACAAAAACATGTGATCATCAAGCCTGATAATGTTATTTTTGAGCGCGAAAAATACAAATACGCAGTTCAGCCTGACGGAACACCAAATGTCTTAATTGATGATTGGAAGGGAAATACTATTCCTTGGAGCAATCACGGTGGTGTTGCTATCAAATATCAAGCGGATGAGGATTCTCTGGATAAAGTAACGAATGTGTTACAAAATGTTTTCTGTGATAAATAATAGATATATTTCGGAGATTACAATGACTGATACCAGAGACCTATACAGACTTATCCGCAGCATGGAAGAAAACCATGAGAGTGATACTATTCAGCTTCATGACCGTGTTGATATTGAACTCAATGAAAATTTTGTCATTGAAACGGGAGTAGTGGGCTTTACAGAAGATGGAATCATTCTTCATCTAGATGAAGACGCTGCTGAGTTTCTTGGTTTCCATGGTATTTTGAATGAATCAGAAAATGTTGATGAATACATGAAAATGGGTGCAGACTCCGATGCATCATCTGCCGGTTCATACATGATGGGTGAAGACAGTAATGACAGTCATCCTGCAGAAGGCGCTATTCGTTGGAGAATTCTTCGTCAGCACCCAGAATTAGTTGGTAAGTATGGTCCGGTAAGAATTATGGCAGCAATTGAAGACGTAGCACATGAGGTGGGTGACGTTGAAGAAATTGGAAGTTCAGATGTTAGTGGTTGGGTGAAAGAAGTTGTTCATGCCCTTGAATCTGGTAACTATGATCATTTAGACTCCGATGCTGATAACGATGAACTTAATGAAATTAAAAAACTTGCTCATGGAAAAAATGAAGAAGAGTTGGAAGAAGGCTGGAAGACTTGGGCACTCGGTGGTGCTGCAGCAATTGCAGCAATGCTTGGCATTAGTCACATGGAATATGAAAATGCTATTAAATCTGATCCGCAGTTAGCTAAACTCAATTCGTATTTGGAACGTGCAATTAAAAGCGGCGACGAATATAAAATCAAAGAACTAAAAGATCGTCTACAAAAAACATATGATCATTATTCAACCACTGGCGATGAAATTCGTGACGAAACCGGAAAACCTGTTGATCCCATGTATGAAGCAGAGTATCAAGGACGTAAAGTTACGCTTAATAAGCCAATGGCAGGTGATGTCGCCAAAAGTAAAGTCTATGTTAAAAAGCCAAACGGTAAAGTAGTAAAGGTCAATTTTGGCGATCCAAATATGCGTATAAAGAAAAATAGCCCAGGTCATCGTAAATCATTCAGAGCAAGACATCACTGTGAAAATCCTGGACCTAAATGGAAAGCGCGCTATTGGTCATGCCGTGCTTGGTAAAACAAATCGGTGATTAGTATTCTAACTAAATATTAATATGTCATCCAAATCCAAAAGAAGCAAAACGAGATATGAGGTCATCACTCAGGAAGATTCCAATGGTGACATGATCATACCTGTGCCCATTCCACTTCTAAAATATTTAGGCTGGAAAGAGGGTGATGCCGTTGAAATAGGCATTGATGAGCATGGTGAATTATTTTTAAAAAAGGCAAATTAATGATTGATTCTATTATTATTGATGACGAAGAAATTTATATGACAAATGATGATGGTGATATTAAAGAAGAAGACAAAACAGAACAGAATTCTATTGACTGGAATGTCATTAGCGGTTTGGCAAATAGCATGAGCATTTCAAACAGCATATATAATCACCAGACATCTTATGGTATAAGCAATGGAATTCTTTCTGGAGGTGGGGGCACTGTTTATACTGTTGGAAGTGGCGGTGGATATAGCGGTGGCGTTGGCAGTTCCGCAACATGGGCAAATCATGCAATAACTGCAGCTTCTCCTTATAACAGTCCAATTTGGTCCACACCATCTATTGCGCAAATCGGTTCATCATTAAATGTGTCTGGTGATACAACAATTAATGGAGAACTTACCGTCAAGGGCGTTAAACTATCTGATAGGTTGGACAAAATTGAAGAACGTCTTGGTATTCTGAGACCAAACACTAAGTTAGAAGAACGCTGGGATGAATTAAAAGAACTTGGTGATAGATATCGCGAACTTGAAAAAGAAATTAAAGAAAAAGAAGAAATATGGGATTTGCTAAAAAAGTGATTAAGAATTAATATGTCTAAAGAAGACACAATTAAAGTAGAGGGCGAAATCATTGATGTTTTGCCAAATACTACCTTCAAAGTTAAACTCGAAAATGATATGACTATTTTAGCATATCTTGCCGGTAAGATGCGTCAACATGAGATTCGTATTCTTATGGGTGATAAGGTATCAATTGAAATCAGCGCCTATGATGTTTCAAAAGGACGAATAGTCAGAAGACTGTAAAGATATATTTCAAAACACATTTGTGCATGCTTGAATAAATACAGTATGCGCGAAATAATAAACCTTTTGGAGGCAAAATCAAAGCCTCAAGACATTGAAATCATCCCACTTAACTTCACTGAACGTGAAGTTAATCCTGTTATGGGTAAAGATACGCTTGATCTTCACTATAATAAGTTAGCAAAAGGATATGCACAACGCTACAATGATGGTGAAGGTGATCCTGACTTTAACTATGCTGGTGCATTCCTGCATAATATGTGGTTTCCACAATTTAGAGAAGTCAGAGAAAACAACAAACCAAATGGACCAATGTATACCTTTATAAATAAGCACTTTGGTAATTTTGATAAATTCAAAAATGATTTTCTTGAAGAAGCAATGAAGGTTCAGGGGTCAGGCTGGGTATATCTTGCCTATGACGGCAAAATTAAAACAATCAAAAACCATGAAGTCCGAGACGATATACTGCTTCTTGTTGACTGGTGGGAACACGCATTTTTATTAGATTATGGGTCAGATAAGAAGAAATATCTCAAAGAACTTTGGAAGATTATCAACTGGAATGTGATGTCAACAAGGCTTGGAAAGTCTTGGAGTTCATAAACAATGAGAGCATCCGACTTTGAAATCCACAACTACAAAAAGCTGGACAAAATCCTTCTCAAATTGTGTGAGATGGTCATAGAGGAACACCATGATAATCCCGAGATGGATGGTCTTGTTGGTGCAGCCGTCCTTGATCCAAAAAACAACATCGTCACTGGCATAAGCACTAAATCAGATGACAAGTGGATTCATGCTGAACGTGAAGCCTTAAATAAATATGAAGCCAAATATGGCAAAGTTCCAGAAGGTAGCATTATTGTTACCACATTAAGCCCATGCAATGATACTATGCATGATAGATATAGTGAAAGTTGCACTGATCTAATTAATGCGAGTCCTGTTAAAAAAGTATACTGTGGATACACTGATCCAACACAAACTAAAAATCAACGTAAATTTACACAGTTAGAAACTGGAAACAGAAAAATCAGGGAAATTTGTATGAGGATTTCAGAAATATTTTTGAAAAACAAAAATGACTTTATTAAAGAATCGCCAGAGCTTGATGAAATGGCGTTACAGCAGTTTACTCCGTTAGGTGACTTTGAAAAGCCGGGACCATTCAGAGGCGTTGATAAGCGTTTAGTTCCTCATCCAAAAAATCAATTGAAAGCTGTTAAGTTTTTTGAGAAAACTCCTTATGATTTCAGACTATTCTTTAGTAATATTCCCGGAACTGGTAAATATGCTGAAATTGGCTCAGTAAGCCCCGAACAGCTAAAGAAAATGTTTGGCGACCAAGCGCAACCAATCTTAGATGGGAGTGTTGATGCTATCACTGTGGTGTTTGTAGGTAACAGTGGTGATGCGAAAGTAATGATGACACCATGGATTATGGCACATAGATTCGGGCATGCTGTTCAGGCAGGAAGCAGAAATAATAGAAACTGGAACGTTTGGACTGAAGCGGAAAAGCACTTCTTTAGTTCCGTTAATAACATGCTTGAACAATATTATGGAAAACTTCGTAACAAAAATCTTGATTTTGCAAACCGCTCAGCAGTTAAGTGGGACATGACACCAGAATATAATGCCTTGTTTAACGCAATTGGCACTCAACGTAGCAGTCGGACTGGCCAAATTCGTCGTCCATATGAATTCCTGTATGAATTGTTTGCTCAGTATTTAGGGACCGGACAAGTAACACTTAATCCACTACCAACTAATTTGGGATACGGTCGCCAAAATTGGGGGAATCCAAGCAAATATCTAAATCTTAAGCCAGAATATCGTGACGATAGCGATAGGACAGAGGCTACTTCAGTATTGGCGAGGGATATGGAATATATGTTTGATGATGTCTTGTCAAATTCTGTTGGCAAAATTTTTGTGATGTGATGTGGAATAAATACAACAGATAAAGGAAAAATAGTGAGAGCACACGAATTCATAACTGAATCATTTGATCCAGATGATAGAGAAAATGGTTTACAGTTGGCAAGGCGTCCACTTCCGCATACTTATATTATCCCCGAGTTAACTAACCAAGATTTCTATAAAATTTATAGATTTGGTTTAAGTATTGCTGCTGTCAGAGGAGATGGTGGCAGAGAAGATGGGGTTCAAAATCTCAAATATCAAGAACCATTTGAAGCAGAAAGTGAATGGGGCGAACATGAAGTAGTATCCTCTTTTGATCCCGATATTGGTGCAGTAATAGACAAAGCACTAAAGTTAGTTCACTTAAAAGGTAAGAAATCAGTAAGCACTCCGGTCAGTCAAGAAGAATCGGATGTTGAATATGTCTCTCCCATCAGACCGTTCAAGGGATACAAACGTTGAGGGCAGCAGAATTCATAACCGAAGAGTCAATCAAACTCAGTGGCTTTGGGCCTTCAGAGAAGACTAAAGAATGGGTTGTTAAGGTCTATGAAAAGTTTCCTGAAAGTCCCCTCAGTCGTAGTAATCGTCTGATGACTTTTGGTAAGGGCGATGACATGCAGATTGTGCAGTTTGAACTTACCCCTAAACAGGGAAACAAAGTAGAACTAAAATGGATTCAGGCAACTCCGCTGCGTTCTGGCGCGGGCTCAAAGGCGATGAAGATATTGCAGAATTTAGCACAACAAGATGATATTACACTTACGCTGTTCCCTTGGGATAAAGGTGCAGTATCACAAGCCAAGCTGATCAAGTTTTACAAAAAACACGGATTCCATCACATCGGTAAATCCAAAAATATGCACTGGGAACCCGTTAATGAAGTGCAGACAATTTCCCACAGTAAAGATGATGACAAGTTTTGGCAAGAACAAATGCAAAATAAATTCAAGTCGCTCAGTGATGCTGGAAAACTTAGTGAAGCGGGATCGTTGGGAAATTTAAATCTTTTGGTTGGTCCATTTGGGTATAGTGATGCATATTTCTTTATGGATGGTGATAAGCCAGTTGGGTTGGTAATGGTATCCAAAAAACATGCCCCAGAATATAGAACCGTTACTATGTTTTATTTAAATTCTGAATATAGAAGACAGGGGCTTGCTATGGCATTTTATAAGATGCTATTAAGTCAATATAATCTCATGTCAGATAAAATACAATCTGAGGCGATGCAGGAGGTATGGAAAAAACTCGCGGCGATACCCGGCTATAGCATGAAGGAAGTCGGTGAACGATATCTCATCACTAAGGATACTGAAAATACACAGCAACTTGATGAGAGTCTAAGCAGAATCGTATATCACTATACCAACATATATGCTGCTTCAAATATTCTTGCAACTGGAAACTTTGAACTGAGCAGTGCATTGGGCAGCATTGAACAACAATATATGCCAAAAGGATATCACTACTTTTTAAGCACTACCCGAACTTCAAAAGGTGGATATCATGATTACGTTGGTTCATCTGCTGTTATGTTTGTGTTAGATGGTAATTATTATAACAGCAAATATCCATCAAAGCCAGTAGACTATTGGCAAAACCGCGATCCAGCAAAATCTCATCATAGAAGACATGAGGCAGAAGATAGGTTGTTTAGCAAAGAACCATCTATTCCTATTAATGGCGTTACTGCTATTCATGTGTTTATCAATGATGATGCAGAACCAAATACTAAGGCACATGCAAGAAAAACTCTATTAGAAGCAAAAAAGCGTAATATTCCCGCTTACTATTATAATGATCTATCTGCTTGGAGAAATCTTGATACATCCAAAACATCTCAAGTTAACGCACTTACTGGACAACAATCGTTTAGTAGATCATTCAGTAGACACCGTGGTTGGCTTATTCCTTGGCTTGAAGTAATGCAGGTTACAGATCGGTCTCAGCTAAGTTCAAAAGCCAAAGATATTATTCGTAATCTTGATAGCAATTACTACCAAAAAGAAACGACGCAAGGATTGGCAAATGATTTATCCAACGCCAGAAAACCAAGTTCCGGACCTGACAGAAAAAATGCAATCAAGATAATCAATTATATGAAGCAACACAAATTGTCTAATATCGCAGAGTTTGTTAATGCCATGGCTGAAAAATGGAATGCGATCAATAAATCCTAATTCTTATTGATAAATACATCATAAGGACTAAAGATGAGTATATCCGGACAACAAAACATCAACATTGGCTTGCCAAATGAGTCTGCTGGAAGCGACTCATTATACACTGCATTTACAAAAACGCAGCAAAATTTTAACACTCTGTTTGCATGTTCGTTCTCTTCTACTGGATTTGTTTCTGGTAACGGCATTAACGTTACCTCCAATACAACCACTGGAATTGCAACAATAACGAATACGGGTGTCACAAATATTATTGCTGGAACCAATATTACCATTGACCAATCAAACGGAAATGTTACTATTTCCTCAACTGGGGGTGGTAGTGGCAACGGTATACCCGGTGGTTCCAATGCACAGGTTCAATTTAATAATGCTGGATTATTTGGAGGGTCTCCAAATTTTACGTTTAACCAATCAACCGGAAATCTTACAATAACTGGAAATGTTTTAGCGACTAACCTAATCGGAAACGGTTATAATATTAGTTCAATTAATGCAAGTAATGTCACTTCCGGATCATTACCAAGAGCACAGGCTCCATCACTTGCTGTTAGAACTATTATTGGCAATACTACTGTCACTCCTACTGATAATTTAATAATGGTAAATAGCACATCAACTATTTTTCTACCATCAGCAAGCACTATGGTAGGTGTGCCCATTCAAATACAAAATAATGGAACTGGTGTTACGGTAACTGTATTACCATCCGGAACAGACTTAATAAATGGATATGCTAATGTTATTTTTACTAACAAAAATAGTTTGTTTGGATTTTTGTCCACTGGCACATCATGGGTTATTTTTTAATAGGAACTAATTAAATGGCATATATTGAAACACCTAATCTTCCAACAAATGCTGCACAGGAAAGTGGCGGAAATCTTGCTGCGATTGCTTCAGGACTCGGAACGGGCGGAACCGGAATTTCACCTCCTTCTGGTGGTTCTGGAATTTTAGGATTCCTTTCTGGAATCTATTCCAGACTCGCATCAACTTTAAGTGTAACTATAACAGGAACACCAAATGTTTCTGTAACAAACAATCCAGTATTAGGCGCTGGAACAAACAATATTGGAATAGTTACTCCGTATTACTTAGCGCCTTTATCGTGGAATGGGATCACCGCATATGACATGCGAAAATATTCAACTGTAATTATTACTTGCACCGTTGCTCCTGCTACTCCATATCAGATTACTGTAAGCCCAGACAATAATTCAGACTTTATTCCACAAACTGTAGTGGTTAACAATTCATCAGGAATCACTACTACGAATACAATCAGCACTACTGGCACGTTTTCTCTTTCTGGTCGTCAATTTGTTCAATTGACCGGTGGTTCAACTGGAACATTTTTCATTGCTGGAGGTCAATAATGTCAGATATTATTGCCCAATCACTGGCAGTTGCGGCAGAACAACTGGCAATTTCTGCAAACACGAGTGCTAATACTTCTGCCACTATCGCACAAAACGCTCTCGGAACTATAACTCCGATTAATCTTGGCACAGTTAGTGGTCTATTGAGTGCAATTTCATTCACTACTAATGGAAGATATGAACTTACTACAAGTGGTAATATTACCCTTCCAAATTGGGGTTCATCTTTTACACCGGGCGTGCAAATTGACTTATTCATAACTCAAGGCGGCGGGTATAATCTCGTGTTTGATACCTATTATACGGTTCCACCCGGCTCTTCTTTAAGTTCAATAACTGGAGCAGTGGACATTGTTTCAATTGCGGTATTAAGTAATACTCTTGCTGTAGTTCGCGTCAGTAATGGGGTGAATTTATCTCCACCCGGCGCTACAACATTGACATCATCATTTACCGTTCCAGTATTGAATAATACCGCAAATGTGGTTGTTGCAAATGGCAGTCAGTATACAAATGGAACATGTGTGTTATTAAATAGTTCCCCACCAATGTATGGATTAATTACTGCTGGTGGTGGAACCAATACCTTAACCCTCCAAAATTTATATTCTAATAATACATATGGACAAATAGCGGCAGTAAATTCATCAATTATAGTTGCTGGTGTTCCGGGAATTAATGCATATACTACATTGACTTCCACGTGGTCTTCTGGCTACTTTTATAACATATCAACAATGAATGTTGCCAATTCTAGTCAGTTTCCTGCTGGAAGTTATGGTATTGTTGTTGATGGTGGTTTAAATCTCTTGGTAAAAATTCTTAGTAACCCATCTTCCGGCGTACTTGAAGTAATTAATTTATCGCCATATGCCGTAACGGCTTTTAGTGGAACGTATTTAATTCCAACAGGAACACCCGGCACCATATGGACAACTGGCAGTTCCAATCCTACCACACCATATTATGGAAATTATGGGGACTTGTATCTTAATACCACAACCTCAAATGTGTTTCAGTGGACACAGAACAGTGATAATGATTATTGGAACCAGATTGCAAACATAAAAGGTGGAGCAGGTCCTATAGGGCCAGGTGCCACTACCACCACAGCTAATGCTACCATTGCCAGCACAACTGTATTGCCAGTATCTAACGGAACCGCATTTCCAAACGGTTCATATGTATTTGCAACTGATAGTGGAAATTCAATTCAGGGAAGAATTACTTCTGGTGGGGGAACAACCTCATTATCCGTAAACGTTGCAACTGCAACCGGGACTCAGTTGAATTCTGGTGCTAATGTTACATTTTCTGGTGTTACGGGTGCAACTGGGTCAAGAGGACCTGCAGGTGGGGCAAGTGCTCCGAGACCGGGAACAATTAGTAATTATGCGACATCTTCACCAGCACTTAGTTTTACTGCATATACCATGCCAGATAGCACAGGATCATTTACAATTGTAGCGGGTGCTATAACCAATAAATCAATCGCATCAAGTTGGACAGCAGGTTCTAATGGTGGGCTATTGGATACCGGAACAGTTGGTTCTTCCAGAACCTATCACATTTATGCTATCTGTAAGAGTGATGGAACTGGAGGCGATTATATTGGGTCTATATCGGCGTCTTCCCCAACTCTACCAAGTAGTTATATTGGTGGATATTATATAAGAATTGCATCAATTCCAGTAAATGCCAGCACACAATTTGTTAATTTTACTCACCGTGTCGGAAATATATTTTATTTAACTAACGCAGCACATGATGCAAACCAAGTAATTACATCAACTGTTCCGCAACTACTAACATTAAGTGTTCCTACCGGTATCAGAGTTAAGCCTATAAGCAGATTCAATGGATCGGCATATTATACAACCGTGGCATCAACAGATGAAACTTGTGCTCCTGCGGGATCGTTTAATGTTACTGGAACTGCTGGATTTGATATAGCAACTTCTGCAACCTCATTATCAAGATATTTACTTACCAACACAAGCGGACAAATTCAGTTTGTTTCCGGAATTGGTGGTGGAACACTGTCATGTTGGACAATGGGATGGGAAGATTCAGGATTATATTGGGGATATTAAGATGGGTTTATACACAGGAACATCTTTACAGCAGGGGTTACCTCAAGGCATATTACAACCAGAAACAGTAACTTGGTATTCCCGATGTGCAGTTAAACCACCATATAATTATGTAACATATACTGATAATTTAATTTCTGAATTAAAATCATCTGGTGTATGGCAGCAGCTAGAGGCATTATATCTATTAAACCAAAATGATTATGGAACAACGCCTTATAATTTAATACAGCCACAATTTGATTTATATATACCATACGGCGTTTCCGGATTTCTTCCTAATGTGGGATTTCAGGGAAATGGCACAAATGTGAAATTGAATACTAACTGTAATTTATTTACGGATACTACTAAATATACTCTTTCCAGTGCATCTATGTTTATGTGGTCATTGTCACAAAATTACTCCAGCACCACTTATGACATGGGATGTCAGAGCAATAATCCTTTGACTAGAGCGGCAATCTGTTGCCACAATAAAAACACATTTTCGTTCTATGCAAATAGTACTTATGCTGTCAATATGACTGTTGGTGCAGCCTCCCAAGGTGGGTTTTTTGCTTGGAGCCGAAATAATGATTTTAACAATGTTATTGGATATAACTCTGGCGGTGCAGTAAGTTTTCCTAGCACTGCGGTAGGTGTACCTTACGTAAATCAGTTAACAATGTTTAATTTAAACGTAAATCAACCATATGTACAGGAAGGGTTTTCTAGCATTCAATGTCCATTATTTGGGTTCGGTGGCGGATTAACGCAAGCACAACTGGATTCATTGTATGGGGCATGCTTGGCTTATTTGAGCGCATGTGGGACTATTAATAATGATTATCCTATTGATGCTCCCACATTTCCTGCTTATTTTTCTCCAAATAGCATAACACAAGTACGCACAATTAACGGCCCTGATTTTCGTGTATATCAGAATATTCCACCCCCGGTTGTTGACAACCAAACTAATCAGATCAACAACCCACCAACCAATCCGGGATATGCATATTATCCGGAATCAGATTCTGGAACACAGGTAGTGGCAAGTTTACAGCCTTCTGTAACTTCAGAAACTACAATAGGCGGTCATCATTGGATTTGGCAGATGAGAGCATTGGCATCAGCACCCTATAATACTCGTCCTAACAATTTGGCACCTGACTATCTCGCAGGAACAACAACATCGTATACTCTCGTGCGCAATGATCCAACTGTATCTGGAAGCCCTATGCTACAATGTAGAATGCAGTATAGCAGTTTAGAAACTGCCAATGCGGCAACTGAGACGTTACTGAGATATACTTTAGGATTTCCAGCACATAGTGATAGCACAGACCCAATGCAGTATGGATATTTAGATGTTGCCAATAATGCTGGAATACCTGATAGTTCTGTTATGTTTTTTCAGGATGCATATGATAATATAAACACAGTATTTCCTACCTACTTGACTGGGGTATTGGGTGGGCCATATTATGTTGGCATTGATCAGATTATACTTTCTTCTGCACGATTAATTGACTCTAATGTGGCAACCGGAGTTATATTAGATTCTGAGGCACAGGATGGAAGAAGTTCCAGTGATTTGTTACAACAACTTCAATTATATGCGGCACTTTGTGCTAGTGTCGGTTTAGAGTTTGTTGCGTACCCAAATGCATGGAATGGCAGTGGTGCACAAAATACAGGATACTCATATGGAACAGTCAGTGACATTTTATTGGAACTGAACAATACTCCGAATTTAAAGTTATGCCTTGTTGCATGGAAAGGTAATGCTGAACAGAATATAACTCAGTCCTTAGATAACCAATTGGCATTAATAACAAAAGGACCATCCGGTACCGAAAATAATCCAATAAATTATGCAAATATTCTGATGACCGTGGGAATTGGATTTCCAACTTATGAACATAAAAATATAACTTTCAAAAATCCGGGACAATTCACCCCATCAGAATGTGCGATCATCAACAATTACATGCAAAGAGGAATGGCCGGAATGGTAGTTTGGAGAGATTATGGATCAGCAGGTGGACCATTAACCAGTTCGTACAATCAAGTTCTTGCAGCCGTTTTAGGACTACCAACATCATAAATAACATCACGGGAAAAACAAATGAGTGGAAATTTAACAGCAATTAAGATTACGCAACTTAGCGATATAGGAGCAAATATTTCTGCTACATCGTTGATTCCTATTGTTGATACGAGCAACCTTAGCAATCCAATTACCGACAAGGCCAATTTACAAATTGTGGGTAATTTAATTCTTAATGGTGCTGGCGGCACATATTTCCCGCCTGTTGCTCAAGCCTTTCTTGCCCAGACAGTAACCAATGCTGCACAACCGAACATTACAAGTGTCGGAGTTTTAAACAACCTTAGTGTCACCGATGTAAGTGTTTTGAATATTCCCGGTGGAAGCAATGGGTATTATTTACGTACCAACGGTAATGGGAATGTTTCGTGGGCTGCTGCGGGAAGCGGCGGTAACACTTCTCCGGGAGGCTTAAATACACAAATTCAATATAATAATGCAGGGACTTTTGCGGGGTCGGCTGGACTCACATTTAATTCTACATCAAATACTCTTACTACCAGTAATATTTTTGCAAGTAACATTAGTGCCACAATATTAAGTGGAAACTTAACATCAAATGCCCAACCAAACATCACTTCTCTTGGCACATTGACTTCTCTATCAGTAACGGGTAATATTCGCGGCGGAAATCTTATCGCATCTGGATCAGTAGTTTCCAACATAGTTACTGGAAACTATTTATATGGAGATGGTAGTAACATTTCAAATGTTAATAGCCATCTTACGGTAGCAGATTCTACTAATACTTATACTAATATTAATTCTATTAAATTCAATGGTGCAACCGTTAACGTTACTGGCACGGGGAATGTTACAGTTACTATTACTAGTGATCGCGTTTTACTTCAAGATGTAACTGTTTCATCGACGCAATCAGCCGTTCCGCTAACTGCATTTAATAACTCAATCTATCTAAATTACATTATTGTTATTACTGGTGGACTTTCCGATGCAGAATTTCAAATTCAAATGTCAACCAATGGTGGTGCTACATATGATACTGGTGGAAATTATGATTGGTCTGAAACCGTATTTGGTTCAGGTGGGTATAATAATACCGTCCACGGCAATAACGCCGTATCTATTCAACTTCCAGCAGGTGGTTCCACATCACCAAGTGCATTTGGGGCTACAATTAATTTATATGATCCAAACAGTTCCATAAATTATAAACAAGTAGACTACACAGGATCATGTTCATCGGTAGATGGAAATAATTATGCTCAAGTGGGAGCAGGTCGCTATAGAAGCACTACCCCATATAATGCCGTTCGTTTATTATCACGAACTGGAAACATCAATGGTGGAAGATTCCGATTATATGGAATTCCCATTTAAAATTTGAATGAAAGAAAGATTAAGATATGATGAAACAACCAATAGTTGACACCAGTCAAGACCCTGCATTCAATCCACCAAAAAGCATTACGAAAACAAACCTACCAAAGCCTCTACCGCGCTATCATTGGGTAGCAGACCCGTTTGATAATCGCGATTTCGTATATCAATTATCAAGCATTCCCAGTATGCCATCTAAAGTTGATTTGCGACCATATGCAAGTCCTATTGATGATCAGGGTAACCTTGGGTCCTGTACAGGAAATGCCATTGCGGGAGCGATTGACTTAATAGACAAAAAGAACCAAAACAGATCGTTGCGCGTAAGCCGTTTGTTTATCTATTATCAAGAACGGCTTCTTGAAGGGACTATATCACAAGACAGAGGTGCTTATATTCGAGATGGCATCAAAGCATGTTATACTGTTGGTGCGCCACTAGAAAGCACTTGGCCATATGACATAACTAAGTTCTCACGAACTCCAAGTTCAGTGGCGTATGCAGATGCTGCCAAACGCAAAGTGGTAAGTTATGCAAAATGTGAAGACTTTAATGCTGTAAAGAATGCATTGGCGGCTGGAACACCAGTTGTAGTAGGATTCCAAGTTTACTCTAGTTTTGAGTCTGTAGCAGTAGCAAGAACTGGAATTATGCCATATCCAAATGTTGCTAAAGAACAGTTACTAGGTGGTCATGCTGTCTGTTTGGTTGGCTATGATGACGCACACAACTGGTTTATCGCCAGAAATAGTTGGGGACCAAATTGGGGTGATCATGGATATTTTTATATGCCATATCAAGTAATTCGGGATACTAACATGAGTAGTGATTTTTGGACTATCAACTTAGTTAGTAATCCTTAACCCAATTTAATTGTCTCGTGGAAGTCCATCAATTTCATTAAGGACCGTGTAAACTTCGTCAAGTGATTTACACATCAACTTTACCGTCGCCCAATCATCATCGTGATTGCGTCCACCGATTTCAACCATGTATCCGTTGTCATAAAAGTATACTGATGCGTTTTCGCTTACTTTTTTGAGTTTATCAGAAATTTTTAAAATTTGCTTAGTCATTAATAGCCTCCAAAATATCTTTGATTGTTGTAATGGGACGAGGTTTTCGTCCCGGTCGTTTCCTTACTTTAATTTCATCATTTCGTGTTTCTCTACTCGCTAGTGCATCTTCAATGATTGCATGATCACTTTTAAATAGAGGGTGTGCAAGCATATATTTGAGCGCATCAACCTTTGTCATTGGTTGAGGAAGATCAATAAAGTCTAAACGGGTAGCACCATCTTTTGCATATCGCTTTAATCGTCTGCACATATTATTGGTGAATCTAACTTTATATCCATTTTTATAGTCAGTGATACCGATCACACTAAATGTTTGTGAAGTCATTAATTATCCATATTTATAAGTTGAAACTTGTGTAACACAACACCACTATAGCAAAAAAGGGCCTGAAGTCAAGCCCTTTTTCACCAATATCAGTTAAACATGTTTAACAAAGATTTGCGCTCTCAGAGAAGAGTGCAGGACCATACAAACGTTTAGCAATCTGATGGGCAGAATGCCCGTCATTTGCCTGCACCGTAACGCGAATCATTGCACCACCATCGTTACGAACCAAAAGCCACCAAGTACGCATATTATTTCTCATCAATTTTGAGGATAATTTCTCTTGGTATTATGGCACTAATGCTCCGTATTCTGAAATCATATTTTGGCTACCCCACATTGCACGAACCTGTTCAGTTGCGATGTACGGTGTTGGTGCCTCAACCACGATTTTAATCATGTATCCACGAGAATCACGAACGTGAAACCAATATTTATTCATTGCATTTTTCTTTCCAGTTAAAGTTACACGCCAAATACATACGGCTTATTCCACTTGCCGATGTTCACATCAATGTAATGTGAACAGTGAAAATAATCCGATTGAGCGTCCGAATGATCAAAATATTTCGGACCCTTCATTGCAGCGATAATTTCGGTCAGAAACGACTTTGCTTTACCGCTGAAATGTTCATGAAACCAGTAAGGGTTCACATCAATGCTATCCTTAGCAACATGAGTGCCCTGTGTTTCGTTATAGTTCTTGATGAAGTTAATCTGGCCCGACTTAATATTGAGAACCAGAGTGGAATGATTTTGAACTGCCAGCGATCCCTTAATGCCATACTTCTTCAGAATAGCCTTAATGTTGGGAGCGAGTTCTGCTTTCATAGTCTGCGATACGTAAGCCATGATATAAATCCCTTCGTTTCCGTCTTGATGAACCTTATATAAGTCAGAAACGAAGGGATGTCAACACTTAAATTTAAAAATTATACATTTCTAACATAAAAAATATGCGCGCCTATTTGAGCAAGGCGGTGAACATTGTGCCAATGAGGATTCACATAATTTGCATGATAATACAAGACATGCTCCATGCCTTTGATACGTGTGCCCCTTTCAAGAGTTGCTTGTGCGATTCTCACACATTCTTCCCATTGTTCTCCAGATGGACGTTTCCATCTTATATGGTGATTATTTGCCCATGAAAATTGTTTGTTTGCAAAAACAACATCGCATACGTGACCAGCAAATTTGGGGTCTTTGGTGCGATTAATGGTTACCTGTGCCACAGCAAGTTTACCTACAGCAGGTTGATTACCCGCTTCATGATATATATTTTTTGCAAGACAAAATAGGTCCATCTTATCATGTGGGATTTTTTCATTAGTATTCACCACCGCCAAGAACTTTGCCTGCTGATATTCAGTATAAGTTTTTTGTTCTTTTGTTATAATCGGTTTAACCGTGGGTGGAGTTCCTGCTACCGACTGTGCCTTGACAGTCCCAATGAATGGTTGCAGGGATAGCGATTGCCAAATAAATATCATGGAAAATATGGCAACAATTAATTTCCAATTTTTGTTCATCATTTTTGATGGTGAACTATACATCGTATTTCCTTATTAGGGCCGCTTTACGATTCTCCAAGAACACTCGGTCTTACTAAGTAAAACGCTTGGTAATCTGCCAAAAGTAGCACTTCCGCCGATAATCAGAAAAGAAAAGTTGTATATATTGCTATATACAACCCATAATATCAATTCTATGCTATCGCTCAGCATTTATGAAAGCATATTATACTTTCATTATAGTCAGTCATGAAACTGACTATACTATTTAAAGCACATAATTCAGATTAAACTGCTTCTATATGAGTATTTCAACTCAGTCTAACGTAAATGATACACTCTTCACCGAACTTACCGTAAAACTACGCCAGTCATGTGCTTCTAGATCATATACAGAAAGAATATTATCAGATTGTTTGCGCACTACTTTTGCTTCCTTTACTTCTTTTTTAGGAAGAAGACTTGACTTGAGGGTGCATTTCATTACGCGCTCTGTTCCATCTTTTTTGGTAAAGATAACAGTGATCACATTATTAATAAGAACATTATTTAACCAGTTCTTAAAACATTCGCGTTGAATATCCGACCAATCTTCTGATGGCATAGTAATATCCGTAGACGCCTTAGAAATATTGAATGACCCGTCCCCATTGTCAACGATGTTTACCGTATCATTTTCTTTGCAGTTCAGAACAGAAAGCATATCATTGGTCAATGGTAGAAAAATTTCACCACTGGCTGGGTCTTCCTCTAATACTACAGTATTCATAATATTCATATTAATTCCTTATCTTTTTAGTAAGTAAGCGGTTAACATAGGACCATCCAGTTTTACAACGTCATCTGGATATTTTTGTAAAACGTACTTTCCCTTGATCCGAATCATCTTAGGGTTGAGTTTTTCAATTACTCCAATCCTAAGATGATTCGCATCTGGATAGGCCACATAATCACCCACTGAAAGCAGGTCTCCGAGTATGTCACGGTGTTCCGGAATCGCGTGTTCCTTCTTCACATTACTCATGGCTTTGGTTTTGCCGGTTTACGAATACCAAGAGTTTTGCGTTCATCAATAGACAATCTATTCCAAACACGCATTTTGATTTCATATTCTGCTATTTTCTGCTTGCGTTCTTCAACCTTGGTAGTGGCATCCTTTACCAATTTACTCCACCAGTCACGTGCTTCCTCGTCGCGGAGGAAGAAAAAGGATGCATAGCCAGATTTGACAAGTTCAACCATAGCCTTTTTGGCCATGTGTTCACTCTTGACATAATATGTTGCTTTTCTATCGGTGCCCTTCAGGATTTCATCATATACATCCTGTGAAATGAGGGTTTCGCCTTCTTCGTCACGCATTATTATTTTCTTTTCCGAGTTGGTTTATTGAGTCCAAATGCTTCCAATTCTTCCGGAGTCAGTCTGGACATGATTTCAGCCTTTGCTGCTTCTTTAGCAGCCTTCTGTTCCAGTGCTTTCTGTTTGCGTTCAGCCTCGCGCAGTGCTTCCTTTGCCGCATTTTCTCTGCGAACCTTCATATCGGCGTAGAATGCGCGAACCGCTGGGTTTCGCTTGAGAAGCTGCTCAGCAGTAATTCCTTTTTCGAGGGCATCCAAAGCTATTTCAGCAACTTTGTTTGCTCTGTCAAGTTCTTCTGGATTATGCCACCCATATGTCATCTTCTTGTCCTTCGCTTTTGTAATTTTAACTGCGTTTTTGATGTCTTTAAGAAAATCATTTTCCCAAATGAAGGAATCAATGCTTAACCAATCAATATCATCGTACATTCATGCCTCCAACCGTTCTTTCAATTCAAGGTAAAACATCTGATACTTTGCCATACGAGTAAGGTCCTTTTCAGTGACTCCCTTAAGGCGGCGAATATCAGTATTGTGACGAAGATCAGCCATCTTAACGATCATCGCATCGCGATTAGCGAACACCACCTGCTTGTATTCATCGTAGGTCTGACCCGGCATCTTAGTAAGCGCCCGGATACCTTCAATGATACGCTCAGACATTCCTTGTTCACGAAGGTCTTGGAACGTAATCTTAGTATCTTCAATTACATCATGACCAAGAGCAATGCACTGAATCTCTTCGTCATTGCTCTTGGTCATTTGCATAACGGCAAGAGGATGCAGAATATAAGGTGCTCCGCCTTTATCGAACTGACCGTGATGAGCGGTAGTAGCGATATGCAGCATGTTAGCAAGCATTGTGCCCTTTTTCATATTCTGTTCCTTTTGTTTCATCTGATTATAGTAACAGAGTCACAAACCCATGTCAACAACTTTTTCAGTTGGGTCCACTTCCATTACCCCAACCTGACTTCACAGGTGGAGTATAACCAGTTTCTTCCCAACGCTTCTGAATACGTGCTTCCACTTCTTCAAAAGACAGCGGTTCATAGTTAGTGTGTTCAACCGAGACACACAGATAGCGGGGATCAGGTTCACGCGCCAGCGTATTCATGGCATTTAGTGGACGCCACTGCACCTCATTCGCATGAAGATGCCCATGAACGTTGACACGGAAACGTTCGGTAACACAGTCAGGATGCAGCGGAATATGGCTCAGAATCCACTGATCAACAAACACGCGAACACCATACAGCGAATCAAAACCAACATCACGATAGTCCTGATCTTTGAAGATATCATGGTTGCCACGAACCAGACGCTTCTTACCGTTCAGGCGCTTGACATGATGCAGCGACTTCTTGTTGATGACGACATCACCCAGATGATACACGGTGTCATTGGGACCGACCTTAGCGTTCCAACGCTCAACCATAGCTTCATCCATTTCCTCAGTGGAAGTGAACGGGCGCAATGGATCACCGTTAGGCAGCTTGAACTTTTCCCACGAGTTGGTGTGACCAAAATGTGTATCACTGATTACGAAACGATTACCCATATTCTTTCTCCTTCAATTCAGTTGAATACATAGATAAAAACACATTGTCAATCTCTATTTTCTTCCTTTTTCAATATCTCTAATAGACGATATTTCTCAACAAGATCATCATACTTGTCATACGACATTGCTGCCAATTCTGGATATTTTGCTTCCAGTTGGGTATCGCGCCGGTCTGGTCTCAGACGAAACCAACGCGATTCATGTAAGTGAGGATCAATATCATTTTTCCCAGAAATATAAGGGATTCGTCTATCATACTTTTTTTCGCTGTGATTGAAAGTGAGATATTCCTGAATAAATATCATTTTTCCATCGCCTTCGCACGTTTTACACTTTTCGCGAAAAGTAGCATAATCTCGTTTGTGATAGTCAACGAGTTCTTCTCGTTCTATAAACCCAAAGCCCTTACATCTATCACAAAGTTCAACTGTGTGTTTAATCACCGTGTTGCCCGTGATAACTTCTGGAGCAAGGTCTCTTCGCTTACGCTCATCCCAAGTTTCAGTGATTTTATCAAATTCATTTTCGTTTTTCATACTTTGTTATACCATAGCCCATAAGTAATGTCAAGATTTTAGGCACAAAAAAACCGTCATCAGAAAACTGATGACGGTAATTTGTTATTTTGGAGCGGGTAGCGGAAAAAAATACTTTTAATATTTTTTGATAAATACAAGTGTAGTTCACGAGATTGGCGTCTCCAACTACTCTAACGCTTAGAAGGAGCAATCAGCATGAATATTTATACCTGCACCGAGTGTGCAAAATCTTTCAAGACTGAACGAAGTCTACGTAGCCACAAAAACTGGCACAAGCCGGATTATGCCAAAAAAGCGGGAGATGGGGCGAGAAGTTCTCAACAGAGAGCAACACAAGCATCCGTGGCATTAGCAAATCTTAATAAGGAAACAAATATTGAAAAATACATGATTTCCCCTCAAAAATGCAAAGAGTGTAATATTACTATTGAATATGAACAGCGAGAAAACATCTTCTGTTCACGTAAATGCTCAGGTGTATACACCAATAAACATCTCATCACGGATGAAGGGAGATCGCAACAAGCAGCATCACTAATTGTTACCCTGTCAAACAGAAAAATATATAACTATCCAAAAACCCCTAAAGAGATTAAAGTGTGTGTAATATGCAATACCAGACACATTAGACAAGGCAAAACTTGCTCATCAAAATGCATGGCATCCCATGTATCAAATGTCGTGAGGGGGAAAAATGGAGGCAACAGGGACTGCAATCTTCCCGGCATCGACTCGTTTGGCAAACATTTTTATTTTGATTCTAATTGGGAGATATTATTATCTAAATCTTTTGATGAGAACGGTATAAAATGGGCACGACCGGATAAATTTTTACTATCTAACGGTCGATCATATACTCCGGATTTTTACCTACCAGAATACAATGTATACATTGATCCTAAAGCTAAACGCCCAAATTATTATAGAAAATCTATACTCAAGATAGAACTATTTGAGTCGGAATTTAACACCAGATGTTTAGTAATTACTGACAAGAGATTGTTGCAATGGTATCATGTTCAAACAATGTTATTAGTAGATAACCATCGCTCTTGATGGAGCGGGTGATGGGCCAGACGATCCCATTTCTGAACATTGGCAATGTTCTGTAATACCTATATACGACACCCGCATTAACTTTATTTATTCTTAAAACTTGACACCAATATTAAAAGTGGTAAGTTTTGTGATTGAATAATCATCAATGTAAATATTAGTTACACTTAAATTTACATGATTAGTAATATCAAAAACAACAGAGGCAGTGTTGTGAATATAGTCATGGACAGAGCCATGCTCAATCAAAAACTTTTCATCAATATGAGTCTTTGAATTCAAATTATAACTTGCCCATACGCTTTCGCGAACGACAAATTCGTTTAAGTGCGTTGCTTCTGCCATACCAATTGACGTTTCAAAACTCAACTTCATTTTCTTGGTATGAATGAGACGGTAGCCATTTCCTATAGCAAACACCGCCTTATTCTTATTAAATCCAAGTTGATTAAATGCATAACGAACTTCACCTTGGAGATAATTATGCTTGTCCAAATTGTAATCCAATTTAGCGTCAGCATCCACCTGATCCTTTAGTAGGATTCCGTGAGTCTCGTTGTATATATACCCAACATCTAGATAGCGTTGCCAATTGCTGTCTGGAGTTTTTGATGCATAATCTAATGTTGCATTGATTACAGTGTTGCTCCCATTCAGAATGGTCCCGCCCGCCGCACCTTGAATAGTGTCCGCATATGCAGGAGTAGATACAAACAATGTTGCAAAAAGAATAATCAAATTTTTCATTAGAGTTCCTATTTTAGAGTTTAAACGCATGTGTCCTGCAATAGATTGGGTCCATCATTTATCGTCTTTGACAGCAGTTCACAATGCACAATTCACATAACGCCCACATTTTTTCGTCTATTTTTTCGCTCATTGCTGAGTATGTGAATTTGTTTAAGGGATGGAGCGGGTAACCGGGTTCGAACCGGTCTCTTCAGCTTGGAAGGCTGAGGCACAACCCCTATACCATACCCGCACTATTTTGCTACTCATTTATCAGACTTGCGAGTTGTGCAAGTCACCTCTGACCCGAAGCATCAGTAGGAGGTCAGTAGCCACCTAAGAAACTGGTTGCGGGGGTCGGATTTGAACCGACGATTTCCGGCTTATGAGACCAGCGAGGACGACCAGACTCCTCTACCCCACGATATTAAACTTTGGAGCGCCGAGTTGGATTTTCACCAACGTCCCCTTACTTTGCAGGCAAGTGCATGAATACTCTGCCACCGACGCATTAAACTTTTTAACAGTATAGCCCCTCACATTCTCTTACTCTTGGGCTATGTGACCGTTTGTTGGTTACCGAAGAATGATCCGCTCCAACTGGCTCCCCCGCTAAGGGACTGCTAAACTATTTAGATGAACAATGATCGTTCAAGTTCTGGGCCTGATTTTCATACCATCTAGCGCCTTACGTCTAGTTCGTAATAGATCATTATTCATCAAAATAGTCTAATATTATTTAGTCTAGTTATACCAACCCTGAGATTACGGGATTGAACGAGTGCCTTTGGTCATTACCGCGTCCCTTGCGAGGAGCGTTCTACCGTTATCCACTAGAGCCTTTTACAGTCATCTAGTATCACTCAATGCTGCCATTTTTAGAGTCTGGCGGTTGACTCGTCGCATATGTCTACTCGACCATCTATCCTTCGTCTGCCTTGCGAGCAGTTCGGTTCCGCTAAGAACCTACGCTATCTTTCCGATCAATCAGTTCCGCCTTGCGAGCATCCCTGAACCACATTCTCTTGCGAGTGCGGTATTAAGCACCTTTAAACATATACCGGAGCAGTCTTTCGCTTTTGTTTATCAAATTAGGATTTGAACCTAAGCCGATCCATTAGAAGTGGATTACTCTACCGCTGAGTTATTTGCGAACCTACGAAGATGTGCTGCTCCAGTTGCTCCATACCTTGTTAGATACGGAATACCACACACCTAGTATCTTTCTCCTTGCGGGATACTCAATCATACTTCACGATTCCGGTTATCCCTTCCTCACTTGTATTGCTATCTTGCCTTTCCTTGCAGGGTCAGACTCAATAACTACACGTTAACCTTCAGTATTCGTCAGTTTGGCTGTATACCGCGAGAGCGCCAACCCTCTTGCCTACTCACCGATGTGGCTCTGTAGACTATCCCTTTCAGGACGATACACCTGACTTACTACCTACTGCCATTCTACAGACAGCCCTTTCGGGTAGTTCGTGCTTGCATAGATGGACCATTTTACTGGCGCAAGTTTATAGGAAACCTTGCTTTGGGACCGATTGCTCGGTCTTACCCTATAATGAGGCTATGCCCCCAATTCTTTTATACTTATCAGATGAGTGCACGGTTGACTCGTCGCATATGTCTACTCGACCATCTATCCTTCGTCTGCCTTGCGAGCATCCCTGAACCACATTCTCTTGCGAGTGCGGCATTAAGCACCTTTAAACATATACCGGGGCAGTCTTTCGCCCGTTATTACTTGCGACCAAGAGTATCAGCATCGTCAACGTCTTTGGCGTTAACACCTGCTTTCTTGAGTGCTTCCTTCGCAAAGTCAGGAATCCCACCGGTCCGCTTAGCCAGTTCTTCAAGCATCTGCTTGTTAGAAAGATTCGCTGGAAACATATTGAACATATTATTCATAATCTCTTTCTCCTGTCTTGATAAACTCAGTATATCAAAGTTCGTAACCGTTGTCAAGAACTTTTTTACTTAATCTTCTTTTTATGAAAGCGATACCACACTGCACCAACAGTGATAATGCCACTGATCCATCCCCAAAAGAAGATTTCAATCAGTGTTGAAAAGTTAATACCAATAATCATCTCTCAATCTCCCTTCTCTTCGCGAGTTCCATTGACAAATTCAATCAATGCAGCAGCCAATTCAAGTGCTTGCGTCTTGCTCAGAGACAAATATGGATTTCCGCCCATTGGAGTAACCTGAATGCAAGTTCCATTCTCTGAACCACCAAAGTAGCGATTCAGCAGAACTTCACCATTGAGTGAGTTCGTTCCTTTAAGTTCAGTAGACATTTTGTTATCCTCTTTGCTTATGTCCCCTTATATCAAAGACCAAACATGGTGTCAAGAACTATTTTCATTTTAAATTGTGATAAATAATCTCATGAAAATCAAAGAAATCCTCACAGAAATAGTATGGCGGAGATGACGAATCCTGACATCGCAACCTCTGGTTAGACAGACCAGTGCTCTTCCTTTGAGCTACACCTCCGAAAACTATTTGTATATCTTCTTATACTCTATATCAAAGTGCATGTCAAGCACTTTATTAAACAGCACACCCCAATTCTAATCATGAGAATCAGATTCTCCCGAATGGGTTCTCAATCTATGGGCGGGGAACTTAGTGCTTAACCCACAGTCTTTTGTTGCGATTAGCCTAACATACTGTTTAAATCTGGTAGCTGGTATGGGTACTGCCCCCATCTAAACTTCCTTATGAGAGAAGTCCGGTCACTTGACCCCCAGCCAACTGAGCTATACTGCCATTTTTATTCTATACTACAAGTTTAAACCAATGTCAACCGAAATTTTGGTGCCCTCACCCCGACTCGAACAGGGGCCTCGACCTTAGGAGTGTCTTGCTCTATCCAGTTAAGCTATAAGGGCCAATCTAATTTAAAGTAGTTTAAGTTGCCATTCTAGACTACTAACAATTTCAATATCCTCAAACTTTACATTGCAAGGATAACCTTTTTTGTTGGTCATCGTTACTTTGTTGCTGAGTACATCAATACCAGTAACTTTGCAAAGAGTTCCAACAGCAAAAGCCTTTCGCTCTGCAATCAACCGAACAGTATCTCCGATTCTAACTGGTCTATTGTCTGTCATAGATCACCTTTGTGTAAAGTTTTCAACCAAATCCTGTCATTTAATTTTTTTTTCAATATTCTACAACATCGCGCCAACTAGCTCGGCATCCTAGATACTTACTGATTTTTGCTTTTAAGTCAAGTATTTTTTGTCTCTCCTTGGCGGAATATTCTATAGAAATATTTCGTTTACTGGAGAAAATTTTACGCGCTAATCTACTTAGGTGTGTAAGTCATAAAAATCAGCATCTTAGTCCCCCATCATAAATACGTGATAGGAGACTAAGATGACACTTGATGAATTTAATGAAGAATGGCGCGCGCTGACAGAGGATGAAATTGAAGCGCTTGGTGGGCTACGGAAGCGGATATTCATTCTGGACCCCGCAATATACCTTCAACAAACTCTTCGTATTCTTGCAGATCATGGAATTGATATACATTGACAATGGATTGCTTTTCCATGTCGTATATCGTTACGATTATGACTGACTCATAAGTCATTTTGTTTACGGCATTTTCCGCCTTCATTACCAAATTACCAATGATGAATGCATCTGATACTACAGGAATTGGCATACATCCTCCATAATAATCACATTTAATTGAAATACTACTTGCAATACCTGAAGTATTGATCTATATAATACGGCATGAAAGCCGTATCACTTCAAGAACTGATCAAACTTATTGATTGCGAACTTAATGGCGCAGAACTCCTTGAGTTGGAATCCGCCATCAAGAAGGCTTCGTCCGTCAATGCCGTTTCGGTTCTTCTAGCTAAGCGCACCGAGAAGACCGCTTCTGATCGCCATTGCCCGCATTGCAACATTGATGATATCGTCAAGAATGGCTATGACAAGAACAAGCGCCAGCGTTTCCGCTGCCGCAACATGGATTGCCGTAAGTCATTCAATGTCTTGACTAAAACTCCGATGGCTCGTGCCCGTAAATCGGAGCATTGGATGTCGTATATCCAGTTTCTGGCTGGTCATGCTCCGCTTGCAAAGATCACCAAGAAGATCAAGATCGCCCATCAAACGGCATTCCGCTGGCGTCATCGCTTCCTGTCGGCAATGACGGGCAATGCAGGCGCGAGCCTCTCTGGCATCATTGAAGCCGACGAAACCTTCTTCCGTGACAGCCAGAAGGGCAAGAGGTCAATTGCTGGTCGCAAGGCTCGTGTCCGTGGTGGCGTCAGTAAGCGCGGGTTGTCAAATGAACAGGTGCCGGTTGTGACGGCTCTGGATAACACCGGCACCATTGTTCAATCGGTCCTGCGTAATCGGAGTCAGATTGAAGCGGCACTGGCGGGGACCATTGCTGAGGGATCGCTGCTCTGCTCTGACGGGCTTCCTGCCTACCACAATGTCGCGGTAGCGGCTGGTGCAGAGCATCGCGTCATTGCCCCTCGCAAGGGCTTCTGTGACAAGCCCATCAACAAGGGTGCTATCGGGCTTGGTCGCGTGAACGCATATCACGGGCAGGCGAAGGCTCTGATCAACATCCGCTGTCGCGGTGTTTCCAGCAAATACCTTGCAAACTACATGGGCTGGGTTCGTGCCATCGCTCAAAGCGTCAATGGCGAAGCGGTTCTGAAAAACGCGCTTTCGTTCTGATAAGCATAAATAAACGTATCATAAGGAGATACGTTTATCATGTCAGATGAATTGAATAGAATTAGGAAATTATCAGGGCTTAATGAGTTTTTGGAACCGCCCGAAGATGATGGGTGGGATGATGGCGACGATGATGGCACTTGGCGTATAACTGATCTTATCGGTAAATATCCTGAAATAAAAAAAATATTTGAACAATTAGACGATGCTTTACAAAATGATGATATAGTTCTTGGCGATAATGATGAGGAATACATAGAGGCGCTACTGAAGCAAATAAGCCTCAACCCGTATATGATGGTGTTTGATCATCACGGAAATTACGAACCTCTGCGCTTTTCCATTAGGAAATTGTGGACGACTGGTCGCTACAAGCGCTATCTTTGATCAGGATCATCTTTGGCACCTTTCTTGGTTCGCTTTGACTTGCGCCCAACAACCACCTTTCCGTTCTTTATGCGCTCATTATGTGCATCTTCCCACCCCTTCACAAGCGCCTCGGAAGATGGCTTCACTTCATCAAAGTGCTCTCTATACCACTGAGCATTAAGAAGCCTCTCATCAACCGTCATTATTTCATGGCAGGCTTCAACAAATCGCTCAACATCCACGTTGATAGCGGAAATTTCATCAAGGCGATCCCAGTCAATTTCTGATTTTCTCCTTGCTGGAGAAATAATTTCTGAGTCTCCGGGTGATTTCATATCAATTAGCATAATGCCGATACCAAATGATCGTGACAAAACGATCAATTCATCACGAACATCCTCATCTATTTCAGCAGCGACAAGATAACCTTCATTAGCCCAAGAAGAATTTGATACGGCTTGAAAAAAATACTGGGCTATATCATTTTTTGTTATATATGTCTTCAGCTCAAATGAGCAAAGTAGCATTATGTCTGCGCTATTTACGCGACCAAATTGCTTAACCTTTCCGGTTTTATATTTGCTAAATGGAGAATAGCACCCGACTATATCAGGGTGCTTCCATTCAGACGTAGTTATGTTCTTTTTGCTTTTTGTATGATCTATAGTTTTGCATTTAATTTTCATGTATGTTTCGGCATACCATACTAAGAATGGATGAATGTCCTTCTCTGTATAGCCAATAGCATCATCATCGGCACTCACATCAGTGGAATCGGATTCAATTTCAACTGCAAGAGACTCTTCTTCTGCCTTTTTGTTTATTTCTAATATTGTCTCTGGCGCATCCGATGACGTAAGCCAATATTGTAGCGGGCTAACATTAGGAACTTGGTAGAATGCTGTATTCGAATCATTCTTTATATTACCGCCAAGTTGCGCCTGTAGGCTATTTATTGGTGTTGCAGGCACTCCACGGCTGGCAAACTGGCTCAGCAATTTATGATAGCCAGCCTCATAAGCCCTTCGCCAAATTTCTTTTGCTGTGAGCGGCTTGCCTGCTTCCTTCAAGACCTTTTCTGCCAGCGTAAGATACGTAAGCGTTTCACTGGTTTGAGGCTCTTCAGGCAACCCGTCTGACATTAACCACCACTCCATTCGTCGTTGATCAGACCTTGGCAATCGCACTCCAGCGTGTCAATCGTGTCGGTGACTCAGTGGGGATTGGTTTAGGGCTATGATCGGGTTTGATGATGTAGATCGTGAATGAGTGGCGTGAGAACAAATAGGGAATACACACCCAAGTAGATTAGCGCGAAATTTTAGGCATATGGGATATATCCTTGGGTGTAATTTAAATCTGATCTGCCATTGGCATAGTTTCTGTCAGCAACATATCTAGATTTATCTCTGAAATTTTCAGCTTCGGCTGCAAGAGCGGCGCTGATTGCCATTCTGGGTTTTTCTGCGTGATAAACTGAAGAGTTTCTAACAGCATCAATTAAATTATTGCAGGCGATCTGTACTGTTCCTTCACGAATTGACATGTCATACAGTGCTTTCTCGGCAGTAACACATGCATGATACATTCTAGAACACCTGTTGCGAAGATCGGCATTTTCTAATTCGATATCCTTGATTCGCTGTTTTAGACGCCTAACATCTGATGATTCGTACTTGCGCACTTTAATGGCAGTTTTTTTCATGTTTTCACTTTCTTTTTAGTCTAACGCTCAAGTAAAAGTCTTTAATGCTTTAAGATCATCCCCAATGTTGTCTTCGCTGACTGGACCAACCCCTAAGCATGTTACTGTGGGAAGGGGGTTACCGGCTTCATCCTTGAACACCGTGAATCCAGCATCCGTTACAAGACTCGTACCGCAGATATCCTTATACTTCTCTTGGATAGCGCGAAGTTCATCAACCGTATCTACGATCAACGTGATCTTGTAAGCATGGTCGCTAGTCATGTACGCTCGCACTTGATCTATAAAGCACTTCTCAGGATTCAACGAATCCCAATAAGCATGAAGATAGGCATGACCTGCTTGGGTGCACATCTTACCACGAATGCCATTCATCTTCTCTACGCTTTCACGAGCAAAGATACAGTAGAGTTTGTGTTTCATCTATTTCCACCTCAATAAGAATATCAAGTATTTTTGTTCATCAATAACATCATAAAGAAATGGATCACTAATGCGGGTAATTGGTTTTCGGACCAAACCATATTGATTATACATTACCTTAGTCATATTGTCCATAGGACAATATGTTAATGCCAGCGTTCGCCACAACTGGCGATCAATGATCACGGTGTGACTACTATTCATTGTTATCGCCGCGCCTCAAAGTAATATTTTTTCAGTGTGTCGGAATCTAAAATACCTTCTCCACGAAGATAATTAACTACCTTACGTGCGTCAAACATATTCATACCGCAATTCGACACCAAGTCAATTACAAGATCACTATAAACATCATCATTTTTCATATTATCGCTTTCGGTTTTTAACGACACCATGATGTTTTTGCCATGCTTCATCGGTATACGCTGGCCCTGATTTTGCAAGCAACTGATCACGTTCCTCTGAACTCATTGCCATCCATTCAAGTCTGGTATATCGTTTTCCTGTTTTGGCTAAAGTCATTCCTGACATTGTTTATCTCCTTTATTAATTTTTCAAATTCGTGGTCAACTTGGGCTTTTTACCCCGTCATCTAATCGGCGCAACCACTTCCGATGCTCAGTTACTCCCCTGTTTCACGCGCGCATTACGCAGGGTCTTTAAAATGTTCACCGAAGCCCACACGGATCGTCTTCGGTTGCTTGTCCGTCTCGCCTTCCGCAGTCGGCTTTGTCCGCGAATACCTACCCAAATCAATCATCACAGTCTGGTTCTGCCTAATCAATTCATAAATGGGTAACAACAAGCCGAGAGGTAATAGAGACCAGATTGTCTACTACCTCTCGTTTTTGGTGGACAATCTCGGGCTTGAACCGAGGACCTAACGCTTAAGAGGCGTTTGCTCTACCTACTGAGCTAATTGTCCGTTAATCAATATCACTACTTTTTCTAGACAGCAACTTGTTTCTGTCCTGTTGAGACCACTCTACTGTAACTTGAAACACATGTCAAGCACAAAATGAAATCTTATATCAGAGTTTTTCCTGAGGAATCGGTTTCTTGTAGCTTTCCAAATGTTTAATAACTTTTTTGAGATACAATTTCCAAACCTTGAGAAACTGTTTTTCTCTTGGGGTTGGATTTGGATTCTTTGCGGCTTCTCGTGCTGTTGTTGCTATTATCTGTTCATAAGAGTTTTTAGGCATATAGCCCCACTTAACATTCTCAATTGCATGATCAATAAAATCATTAATTCTGCTCTGTTTTTCATCTGCTGAATAATATGCATAACGAAATGGATTATTTGACATGAAGTCCGTATATAATTCAGTTGCCAAGTGAGCAGCGTGTGCCTCAATTTCGTTTACTGAACCAAGATATGCTGCCCAGCGATCTAAATTGTGTCTATAGTTTTCAATATCATAAGTTTCATTGCCGCGCCTGCCGCCGCGATAGTTTCTATAGTAGCCACCTTTTTGTTTTTCAGGCCCACGAGTGTCTGATTTGTCATATGATTTTAACTTTGGGCGAGGCTGATCAGGATTCGGAATCATTGAGTAATCTCCCCGTCTGAAACCCTTATCGGTTTTTTGCTGCTTCATACTGGCACGAGCAAACTGTTCCATATGCACAACTTCATGAACAAACACGCTAATTATCGGTTTTATGAAGGCAGGAATGGGGTTATCAAATCCAGAATCACCATAACGATTAATTGAGTCCTGCTCTAATAGTCTATGAATCAATACTTCCCAGAGACTTGCAACAGATGAATAGATATTAATATGGTTGCTTATTTCACTACTTAAATCTATGTTCTGTGATGATCTGCTATGAACGTTATCCCTTCGGGGATACTTACTAAAATATCCGCCGCCAGTTTTTGGTTGTCCAGTCATTTTATCTTTACTTTTTGTGTCAATCTGCACGATAATATGTTGCAGCCAGTATAGATTTTTATTTTTTATTTCATCGTAAGGTTCATCTTTATTATATTTTTCAACCTTGCCGAATTGCGCTTCCATGTAATCACGAGCCAAATCCTGTAGATGTAGCTCAAGCGTATCAATGAAATCTTCTATAATTTCAGGGTCTGGATCACTGTCATACAGTTTGCTCTGAACCTGTCCACTTAGTGTTTGTTCTTTATCAGATAATCTTGATAGAAGTTTGTCTTCTTCTTTCCAATCAAGGGATTGATCACGAACTTCTTGTTTTTGCTTATCTATCACATCCATCTTTTTCAGATAGTCATCCTCGCCCACCGAGTTAAAAATACGTTCTGCATTTGCACGGATAAAGCGATCAATATCTTTGGACAACAGGCTATATGTGTCCTGTGCCAACAAACTGGTTTGATCAATTGCTTCAAGAAGATGTTTTATTTGCATTATGTATTTATGCAAATAAGATGGTGGACCCTCTGGGACTCGAACCCAGGACAACCGCATTAAAAGTGCGATGCTCTAACCTACTGAGCTAAGGGTCCGTGTCTTAAGGAAGTGGTGTGGGCTTTCCGTCCTTGTCAATATATACAAAGACATATACCGCCTCACAGACTTTGGTTTCTTCACCAGTGCATCCTGCCATTGCATATGTGCAAACTTTACAATGCATTGATGATGTGCCCGTCTTCATAATATCAACGTAGATTACAACTTCATCACCGACCTTGACTGGGGCAAGAAATTTAAAGCCTTCTACTGCTACGGTAACAACTCTTCCTCCTGCTCTACGCTTGCAAAGAGCGCCTGCAGCAAGGTCCATGTGCGACATTAACCAGCCGCCAAAAATGTCACCATCTGGATTGGTATCTGTTGGCATTGCAGTAAGAATTCTTACTGGCTGTCTGGTTCTATTAATCAATTCTGACATTATATACCTTGAGTTTAAAATTGGTGCACCTGGCAAGAGTTGAAACCCTGCCACATATCAATGGTGGTTCCGGGAAGAATCGAACTTCCAATGACCGATTATCAGTCGGTCGTTATACCGTTTAACTACAGAACCAAATTCTTTATATATTC
>Ga0208382_1000006_pt1 | contig 85366 bp, 79 predicted proteins | sample CryBogCBE28Sep08_FD_184582 | JGI IMG/M metagenome (GOLD analysis project Ga0208382, IMG submission 184582) | Freshwater microbial communities from Crystal Bog, Wisconsin, USA - CBE28Sep08 (SPAdes) | ecosystem: Environmental > Aquatic > Freshwater > Lake | place: Crystal Bog, Wisconsin, USA...
ACGTGTCCTTTTTCTGGGCGAAGTCCCATGTCAAACATCTGATGCAAGATTCTGCGCTGCACTGGTTTTAATCCATCGCGGGCATCAGGAAGGGCGCGCGAATAGATGACTGAATATGCGTACTCCAAAAATGAATCTGACATCTCCTGAGATACGTCGATATCAACGATCTTGCCTGGGTTCTCTCCAGCTTTCGGCAGAACTGCTTTAGGTGTGCGGGCCATGGCGCGTATCCTGCCACGGAAATTACGGCAGGATGGGGATGTGGGCTTTGGGTTAGCAGATCTGTCGCAGTCGATCTTCACTGGCATGGGATTAGAGGGTTCTAGTAACCCTTTAGAGCTAGGTGAATCAGATCGCACCTGTCTATTACTGATTGATGGGCTAGGAGCGCAGTTGATTGCTCAATATGCCAGCGATCTTCCAGTTTTATCTTCTCTCACCGCTCATTCACATTTAGATTCACATTTTCCATCAACGACTGCAACAAATTTGGCTTCCCTTGGAACCGGTGAATTACCTGGCGTACATGGAATGCTCGGTTACACCGTAAGAGTTCCAAGAAGTGGTGAACCAGGAAGGTTGCTCAATGCACTCAAGTGGGATGATCGGGTAGACCCACTTCACTGGCAAAAGGTCCCAACACTTTTTGAAAGAGCATCATTGCAGGGAATATCAGTATCAAATATTGCCGCCAAACGATATGAGGCAAGTGGTTTTACGCAGGCTGCGCTGCGTGGAGCAAAGTATCTTGGGGCAAATCAGATTGTTGATATGGTCTATGAAACAAAGCGCGCACTTAAAGATCCTCGTTCCTTTGCTTATGTCTATGTGAATCAGGTCGATGAAGCTGGACATAGTGATGGTGTGGGATCAGAGAAGTGGCTTACCGCCCTGCTTCTTGTTTCAGATCTGATTACCCGTTTGATTACAGAGTTACCAGAAGGAACCAAGATTTACATCACCGCCGATCATGGCATGATCAATGTAGGGCAGAAAATAATTCTGGGCGTCGATAATGACCTCATGGAAGATGTCACTTTGGTTGGTGGTGAGCCAAGAGCGCGACATATCTACGTAACCTCGGGCGCCGAGAGTGATGTGGCTGCAAGGTGGAAAGAAAGCCTGGGTGTGGGCGCAGATATTTATCTCAAAAAAGATGCCATTGCTGAAGGACTATTTGGAGCAAAGGTAAGCGCAGAGAGCACTGAGCGAATGGGTGATGTTATCGCTATTGCAAAGAGTGATCTTGTCTTACTTGATCCTGAACGCGCCGCAAAAGAAGGGGCGATGATTGGACATCATGGAGCACTTACTGAAAACGAGAGGCTTATTCCTCTTCTTTCTTACCAAACATAATGTCATCCCATGATGGGATCTTTAAACGCTTGGTAATTCCATCACGCTCTGCTTCCTCAGCGAGTTCACTCTCTGTTGGCGCAAGTGGATCTGGTGTTGAGAAAATCTGAATAGTTTCTGTCTGTTCTTCGCGCACTGCAACTAGGCGGGGCGCTGGTGTATCAGATGGATAAACCATTCCATGGGTAGGTAGCGTTGGCCGTGAAGTGCGCTCCTCACCACTAATCCATTCCGCTCCTTCATCTTCACTGATTAATGTGCGATTAGAGGAATCAAAGGTCCAATTGGCTTGGCCGCTTCCACCATCGGTCAGTGGATACATCAGAAGAATGTTCCATGTGCCATCAATATTGCGCCGTGTATTCCACTCAACTGCGGTCATATCAACACCACGAGGAGCAAGTTGAGCAATAGTTGCAGTTGCCAATGTTGGAGAATATTTTTCTTTGCGCAGCTGGGCTTCTAGAGCTAAGCCGATGATGTACGCACGCTCTTGCAAGATAGGGCCAGCAAATCGCTCAATTTTTTCAATAGTCCAATCAGTGTTTCGGGCAATGTCGTTCACACTCTCACCAGCACGCAACCGTGATTGAATTTCTTTCACGCTTACACTTGGTTGTTGGTCATAGTCTTCAACTGAGACAAGTCTTGGTTGATTGACTAGAGCGCGAAGTTGATCGCCAATGCGCAGGGAGTAGACACGTCCCTCTGCGTCCTGCAGCTCTAGTTCACTGCCATCTTCGGATCGGCCAATCAGCCTCAAATCACTCACGGGGAAAGAGTGCCATACCTTGCGATGAAAAAAACTAATGCGAAGAGATACGGCGCCAAGTTTTTATGTAAGGAAGCAGGGCCAGGTTGGCAAGAAGCAGGCATACAAAGGGCACAATGAATGCTGATCCCGCGCCTTTGGAGTCAATGATGTGGCCGGTCAGGGGTCCTGGAATAGCCCCACCAAGTGCAAGACCAGCGATAACCCAAGCCAAAGTTTCGGTCACTTTGGCGGAAGGAACAGATTTTTCTGCCACGCCGTAACCAGCAACGATGAGTGGGGCAACGCCGAACCCAGAGATAAATAGCGCGATAGAAAGTATGAGAATTGAGTGAACAAAGAGAAGAGGAATTGAAACAACGACAATCACCATCATGTTTCGAATGAATCTCTGCGAATCTGAAATCTTCCACTTAATCGAGCCATTAAAGATTGCGGCAACACCGCTACCTGCCGCCCAAATCGCCAAGACAAGTCCTGTGTAGGAATTGGCATGGTGTTGTTGGGTATATCCGACAACCACAAGGGTGAGTGAGCTAAAGAAAGCTCCCATAAAAATAAATGGGAAGAAGACTGCTTGAACTGCTCTCATCTTGATTGCTAGCTCGTGCTTTTCGCCTTCAACTTTTGCAAATAGTGGAGGTTCGGTTTTTTTCATGCTGATAAATGCCGTCATGCCGGTGGTCATAAAGATCATGGCAAAGAGCATGCCCCCAAATGGTGCGATAAAGGTTGCTGCAAGGGAAGCAACTAGAGGCCCGATAATAAAAATGATTTCATCTACCAAAGCCTCAAAGGAATAGGCGGTGTTTATGAGCGAGCGGTCATCACCGAGTGTCCATAGCCAGCGGCGCCTGACTAGCCCGCCAATATTTGGCCAGAAACCTTCTGCTAAGAAGATAAAGGTCATCCAGACATAAGTTGGGGCATGGTTATAGATACTAAATAAAAAGAGAAGATCAAAGAGGACGTTAAAGGGAATAACAAAACGAAGCACTTTGCGCTGGCCCAAACGATCTGCATATCTAGACCAAGTTGGCCCCACAATCGCTGAGATCACTGAGGCCCCTGTTGAGACAGTTCCTGCCAATGTATAAGAGTGCTTCACATCGACGATGACAAAGGTAATTGAGAGAAAAGTCATGGAAATAGGCAATCTGGCAAAAAAACCAGCCAGAGAAAATTTCAGTCCGCCAGGTGTGGCAAAGAGTTTGCGATAGGGCGTGAACATCCCTAGATTCTAGCCATGGGCACAGATAAGTTAGAAAGTGATCAGTCGGTGAAGCGTGAATTATTGGCTTTAGCCATCGATGTTGCTCGAAAAGCGGGTGAGCTCACCTCTGCTCGTCCAGACAACTTTGATCTGAGTCAAAAGAGTAACGTCCGCGACTTTGCCACACAGATGGATTTAGCAAGCGAAAAACTTATTGTCAGTGAAATCCTTAAGGCCCGTCCTGATGATGGAATCATCGGCGAAGAGGGATCAGATCGAGTAAGTACATCTGGAATTACATGGGTAATTGATCCGATTGATGGAACCGTAAATTACTTCTATGGATACCCAGGTTGGAATATAAGCATCGCAGCAAAAGATGAGAAGGATGTATTGGTAGGAGTTGTTATCTCTCCGTCGCTTTCCTCTCTCTGGCATGCAAGCCGCGGGGATGGGGCATTTCTCAATAACAAGCCAATTAAATGTAATGATCCTGTTGATCTAGCTGACGCCCTTATTGCCACTGGATTTTCATACGATTTAGAGAGGCGTGTTGCCCAAGGAAAATTTATTGCAGATCTTGCTCCCAGAGTGCGTGACATTCGCAGGGGTGGAGCGGGAGCAGTTGATTTATGTTTTGTTGCAAGTGGCGCAGTGGATGGCTTCTATGAATCTTCGCTCAACGAATGGGATATTGCAGCCGGCGGATTAATTGCTCGAGAAGCAGGAGCAGTGCTTAGCGGCCGAAATGGTGGCCCCGCAAATAAGGAGATGACGATCCTGGCTGGACCAACTTTGCACGCTCAGTTAGTCAGGGAGATTGGGTAGTTCTGCTCGGTTTGTTCACTGAGTGGGCCTTATGGCAAGATAAGCCACCTGCCAGAAGGCGACCTGCTTATCTCGGCCTTATGTAGTTTAAAGAGCAAAGGAATACCCATGAACGTGTTAGATGCGGTTGATGCCGCTTCCCTTCGTAAGGGAGTAATCGATTTTCGCTCAGGCGATGAAATCAAGGTACACGTTCGTGTTATCGAAGGTAACAAGAGTCGTATTCAGGTTTTCCAAGGCGTAGTAATCCGCCGTCAAGGTGCTGGAGTCCGTGAGACTTTCACAATTCGTAAGCTTTCTTACGGTGTCGGAGTAGAGCGTACATTCCCAGTACACACACCTGTTATTGAGAAGTTTGAAATGGTTCGCCGCGGTGATGTTCGCCGGGCAAAGCTTTATTACCTCCGCGATCTTCGCGGTAAGGCTTCAAAGATTAAAGAGCGTCGCGGCGCTAACAACGAATTCATTACAGAAGAAGTATTTGTTGAAGAAGTAGTCGAGACCGTAGCGGCCCCTCAAGAGGCTGTTGCTGCACCTGCTGAAGTTGTAGAAACAGTAGATGTAGTTGAAGAGGTTGAGGCAGTTCGCGTAATTGAAAAAGAGCCAGCTGCAGAAGCAGAGCCAGTTGCCGATGAAGCAGCTCCTGCGACTGAACAAGCCTAAGCACTTCTTTTATGCGCCTTCCTAAGAAGGGTTCACTGCTTCGAGAAGTTCCTGTAGTTGTTATTGCAGCTCTGGTTGTCTCTGTTGTTGTAAAAACATTCTTCATTCATTTCTTCTTTATTCCATCTGGCTCCATGCAAAACACTCTGCAAATCGGAGATCGCATTGCGGTTAATAAGTTCGCCAGCATCTATAGCGACATTCGACGTGGGGAAGTGGTTGTATTTAAAGATCCCAGTCACTGGTTAGGAACTGCAGAAGCCCCAACTGGTTCGTCGTTCACTCGAGGTATCAAGAGTGGGCTTGTTACCGTCGGTGTATTACCAGACCCCGCCACTCAATATTTAATCAAACGCGTTGTTGGTGTCGGCGGAGACACAGTGATGTGTTGTGATGCAAAAGGAAAGCTAGTCGTTAATGGTGTTTCTCTGACTGAGCCTTATATATTTCCTGGTAATGCCCCGAGTGATTCTAAATTTAGTGTCACGGTTCCTAAAGGATTTATCTGGGTAATGGGCGATCACCGTGGTGATAGCGCAGACTCACGTTTCCATACAGATGATGTCCACCACGGCATGGTTCCGCTGGGTGATGTTGTTGGGCGAGCGGAATGGGTCGTATGGCCGTTTAGTCACGCCAAATTCTTACCAGTCGGACATGATTTATCGAAAGTACCTGTCAAGAAGTAAGTAATGATCGAAAGCAAGCTCTACGCATCTGGCATATCTCTGATTGCCGGTGTTGATGAAGCTGGTAGAGGTCCATGTGCCGGGCCATTAGTGATCGCAGCGACAATTCTCAAAGACCCTGATTCACCTGCACTTTCACGAGTGAAAGATTCTAAAGCTCTGAGTGAAAAAGTACGTGAAGAGTTATTTGACGTAGTGAAAGCAGAATCAATTGCGTACTCCATCATTGAGATTTCTCCGGAGGAGATTGACCGCATTGGGTTGCATAAATCCAATATCGAAGGGATGCGTAGAGCCATTAATGCTCTAGACGTTGCGCCCGAATATGTTCTTACAGATGGATATTCGATTGAAGGCCTAGCGATCCCAAATTTGGCGGTCTGGAAAGGTGATCAAGTTGCACTCTCAATTAGTGCTGCTTCAATTCTGGCAAAGGTTTACCGGGATCGGATCATGATCGCCTATGAAGACACATATCCTGGATACGGCTTTGCTGGCCATAAGGGATATATAACTGCTGCTCATACATCAGCGCTAAATACGTTGGGCGTATGTCCGATACATCGTAAGTCATTTTCTAATATCGCGGCTCTTCTTTAGTCACAGGCAAGGTCTATCCACAGAGTCTTTTCATATATATTAAAAGGAGTCTGCATTTAATTAGCCTTGCTCTTCATGAATGATGAAGAGCGCGCGTACGCCATACTGCTGGGCCTTTTTGAAGGAGGCTCGCGGTACTGGAGCCAAGAGTTAGACAAGCATGGCGCAGAGCTCCTAGTCGATCGCATCAGCTCTGGTGCGTACTCAGATACGTCGCAAGCCCCTATGAGTCTTGCTCAAAGATTTAAAAGCCTTAACATCCTTGAGATTGAAAGTCAGATTTGTGCGAGTGGAGCTTTGCTAATAACTCCTAAGACTGCGAATTGGCCCAAGTGCCTGAATGACCTCTATGTCCCACCCATGTCTTTGATTGTTAAAGGAAATATTGATGTGCTTGGAAAATTTGAGCAATCTATTTCAATTGTTGGAACACGCAAGCCATCAAGCTACGGGATGGGTGTTGCGACAGAATTTGCAGCAGGCGTGAGCGGCAAAGGCTGGACCGTAGTAAGTGGAGGCGCCATTGGAATTGATGCTTGTGCACATCGAGGAGCACTGAGCGTCGAAGGCTGCACAGTCGCCGTTCTTGGTTCTGGAGTGAGCTCTTTGTATCCCAGTACTCATTTGAAACTATTTAGAGAGATACAAGAAAATGGATTATTAATTTCTGAAGTTCTGCCACTTACCAAAGCATCATCACCTAGATTTTTGATCCGAAATCGGCTCATTGCAGCACTTTCCAAGGGAACTCTCGTCGTTGAAGCTGCGGTTCGCAGTGGCTCGCTTCGAACAGCAAGAGATGCGGCAGAAATTCTTCGCCAAGTCATGGCGATTCCTGGGGAGATCACCTCATCTACTAGCGATGGTTGCCATCGACTTATCGCTGATCACACGGCAGAGTTGGTGACATCAGTGGATGACCTAATGGAGTTGGTAGGACCGCTTAGTTAAAAGTGAGAGACTACGACTATGACATCAGAGCACCGCGCGGGTTTCGTTGCGGTTATTGGACGTCCAAATGTTGGTAAATCAACACTAGTCAATGCCTTAGTTGGCAAGAAGATCGTTATTACATCTGCCCATCCAAATACAACTCGTAATCCCATCCGTGGCATCATCTCTCGGCCAGATTTTCAGATCATCTTGGTAGATACTCCAGGTATACATAAGCCAAAAACTTTGCTTGGAACTCGGCTAAATGCAATGGTGAGTGAAAACTTGGAATCAGTTGATGCGGCTCTTTTATGCTTACCGGCTGATGAAGCCATTGGCGCCGGTGATGAATACATCGTCAAACAGCTAGGACATATCCGCCATTTATATATTGCGGTGACAAAGGTAGATAGAGCCAAAAATGATGGACTGATCTCAAAACTTGCTGAAGTCTCAGATTTCATCGCTCGTAATAGTTTAAGCGTCGATGAGATTGTTCCTTTATCAGCTAAAAATCTCGAGCAAACACAATTGATGATGGATTTGCTTGTGAAGTCTCTTCCGATTTCTCCATCTTTATATCCTGAAGATATTGATACCGATCAGGCAGCTGAGCTTCATATTACTGAGTTGATTCGCGAAGCAGCGATTGAAGATTTATATGAAGAACTTCCTCACTCCGTGATGGTCACCATTGATGAGATGAGTAAGCGCGAAGGTAAGAACTTTTTTGATATCCATGCAACTATTCATGTTGAAAGAGATAGCCAGAAATCAATCATCATTGGACCACAAGGCTCGAGGCTAAAAGATATTGGTATTCGGGCACGAGGCGGCATCGAAACATTTTTAGATGCGAAGTCTTATTTAGGATTGCATGTGAAAGTCAGCAAAGAATGGCAGAGAGATCCAAAAGCGCTGGCTCGTTTAGGCTTTACTGAGTAACTTTGCTTTTGCGGGTCGCATAATAGGAACCGATCAAAACAAGTGGAAGACCAAGCCCGATACCCAAAGTAAATTTTTCGTGAAGGAAGATTACGCCGAGAAGTACGGCAAACACAGTATTTGGATACGTGACCATTGATGATCTTGCCGGCCCAAAATCTTTCATGACTTGGAAGTAGAGAACGAATGCCATTGCGGTAGGAAATACTCCGAGAGCAATGAGCGAGTAAATTGCGTTGTGCGAAGGAGTCGATGTTGGGAATTGAGCGATAGCAAAAGGAAGATAGATAACCCCCGCAATCACCATCGCAATAGCATTAATTGCTGTTCCATCAATATGAGGAATTTTCACATTTAAAGTCGCTGGAGCGATTGCGTAACAGACGCAGCTAAAAAGGATGAAAATGATCGCGCTTAAGCTCTGATTGCCACTCAGACTTTCGATCCCCACAACCAAGACGATTCCGATGAAGCCCACGATCATTCCTGCTAGACGCTTGGCATGCCAGACAGTTTTATCTCCGTTGAAGGCCATAACAAGGCTTGCCCAAAAAGGAACTGTGGCAACTAATAGCCCAGCAAGGCCCGATGTTATTTTGCGCTCACCTGAGCTAATGAAATACCACGGGATGCAGATCTCAATCAGAGCATAAGGCGCGATCCACTTCAGCTCTTTGAGCGCTGGGAATATTGTTTTTCTGCGAATGGCAATTGGAAGCAATATTGCGCTGCCAATAACAAGCCGCCCGAATACAAGGAATGCAGGAGTGAATTGCCCCGGAGCAACTGCTACTTTGATGAAGAGATATGGAATCCCCCACAAAAGTCCAACAAGTAAAAACTTAAACCACGCTGTTTTGGACATTTGACAATGCTATCGGGTTATTTACTACCAACCTTGCGTTCGATCACGCAGCACACGGTAGCGATCCATAACTTCAGGCGTTGGTTTACTACGAATATGTGAAACTTCACCCAAATTCCATGTTGGTTGATCGCCAAGTAGCGCCCATGCCGCCTGTCTAGCTGCGCCGTTTGCAACGTACTCACCTGCAGGTGGCACTAATACTTCGCGGCCAAAGAGCGCAGATGCAATCTGACCTACTGCAGGATTTTTTGCCGCTCCTCCGATAAGAAGAATTCGATTTACATCAACACCTAGTTGGGTAAGTGAATCAACCGCATCGGCAAGACCGCAAAGCATTCCTTCAATCATTGCTCTGGCAATGCACTCTGGATTTGAATTTTCAAGTTTCATTCCGCTCATGACGCCAGTCGCATCTGGGCGGTTCGGTGTTCTTTCGCCCTCAAAATAGGGAAGAAGAGATAAGCCGTTAGCCCCTGGAGGAGCGCTTAGCGCGAGTTCTGAGAGGCGATCAAAGCTGACATTAAGGATATGAGTCGCAGCATCAAGAATTCTTGCTGCATTCAATGTGCAGACAAGTGGAAGGTAAATGCCTGAAACATCGGCAAATCCTGCAACAGATCCAGAGCCATCATGAGTGGGAGTAGCTGAAACAGAGAAAGCGGTGCCACTTGTGCCGAGTGAAACAATGACATCGCCCGGTTTTGCTTGCAATCCAAATGCCGCCGCAGCATTGTCCCCAGCTCCAGCGCCAATCTTTACACCTGATGGCGTTTGCCCACCAAATTCATTTCCAGGAACAATTCTTGGCAAAATGACATCTCGCTCACTTCCTAGAGCTTTTGCCAAAATAGAGCGATCGTATTGAGACGTTACTGGATTGAAGTAGCCAGTTCCAGATGCTTCGCTCCTATCTGTAAATAACAAATTCAAATCATTTTTCTCTTGCAGCTTCCATGACACCCAGTCATGAGGCAGCGCAAGAGCTGCGATCTTCTTCGCATTCTCCGGTTCATTTTCTGCGACCCAGCGAACTTTGCTGGCCGTAAATGCTGCAAGGAGTACCGACCCTGTTGCATCTGCAATTTTTTGATTTCCACCAACTTCTTTATTCAGTTCTTCTGCTTGCTTTGCAGAACGGGTGTCATTCCATAAAAGTGCGGGGCGGATTACTTCTCCATTGCTATCTAATGCCACTAGACCGTGCTGCTGACCGCCAACCGAAATTGCTTCAACGTCGCTGAGCCCACCTGCATCTTTAAGAGTTTTTTGAAGAGCTTCCCACCAGTGACGAGGGTCAACTTCCGTTCCATCAGGATGTGAACCACGAGCCTCGCGGATTAGCTCCCCGGTCTGGGCATCTCGTATAACGACTTTTACCGATTGGGTGGATGAATCAATGCCTGCAACAAGTCTCATGCCGCAAGGGTAGACTGCGCAGGTCAATGCTGACTATCTAGTAAGCCAATTTTTTTGAGACTTATGACCCTGTCCAGCAGGTTTAAGAAGTGGGAGTAGAAATGCGTTTTGGAGTATTAACAGGTGGCGGAGATTGCCCAGGCCTCAATGGAGTTATTCGCGCAGTAGTGCGTAAAGGTATTCGTGATTACGGATATGAGTTTGTTGGTTTTCGCGATGGCTGGAAGGGTCCTCTTGAGGGTTTAACGATGCCGCTGGACCGAAATGCAATTCGTGGAATTTTGCCACGCGGAGGAACAATCCTCGGATCATCACGCACTAATCCTTTTAAAATCGATGGCGGCGTTGAGAAGATTCAAGAAAATTTAAAGAAGATGGGCATTGATGCTCTTATTGCTATTGGCGGAGAAGATACTTTGGGAGTTGCTACAAAACTTGACGCCCTTGGTGTGAAGGTAATTGGCGTACCAAAGACTATTGATAACGACCTGAGCAATACTGATTACACATTCGGTTTTGATACATCGGTCAACATCGCAGTTGATGCAATCGATCGACTCCATACGACGGCTGGTTCACATCACCGCGCTCTTGTTGTTGAAGTAATGGGTCGCCATGCTGGATGGATCGCTTTGAACTCAGGAATTGCTGGCGGAGCAACCTGTATTTTGATTCCTGAAATTAAATTCTCAACTGAGAAAGTAGCAGAATGGGTCAATTCACGATTTGAAGATGGCTTTGCTCCGATTATCGTTATTGCAGAAGGCGCAATTCCTCAAGATGGCGATATGAAGACTAAGGATCAAACTTTGGATGCTTTTGGCCACGTGAAGCTTTCAGGCATTGGCGATTGGCTTGCACAAGAAATTGAAGCTAAGACCGGGAAAGAAACACGCACGGTTGTCCTTGGCCATATTCAACGCGGTGGTTCGCCAACGGCGTTTGACCGTGTGCTCTCAACTCGATTTGGTTTGCATGCGATTACAGCGGCCCATGAAGGAGACTGGGGCAAGATGGTTGCACTTCACGGAACCAAGATTGCTCGCGTGCCTCTGGCCTCAGCGACTGGTGAACTCAAGCTTGTCGATCCATCTCTGTATGCAGAAGCTGAGGTGTTCTTCGGATAAATGTTGCCCGCGGCGACAGACCACTTCCCTAGAATTATCTGATGGCAAACCTCGAAACGCTTTTTACCCCTGCTCTTGTGGCTGCTCAGCAACCACAGTGGCCTGATGGGCCAAACGGCGCGCCCATAAAGGAAGCTGTTGAGACTCTCAAAAAACTTCCACCACTTGTTTTTGCGGGCGAGTGTGACAACTTAAAAGAAAAAGTTGCGGAAGCTGCGGCAGGTCGCGCATTTTGGTTACAAGGTGGAGATTGCGCCGAAACTTTTGTTGCAGCAACAGCAGATTCAATTCGAAACCGTATTAAGACGATTTTGCAGATGGCTGCTGTATTGCAGTATGCATCAAGTCTTCCTGTGATCAAAGTAGGTCGCATGGCAGGGCAATTTGCGAAGCCACGAAGTAATGACACCGAGACACGCGGGGATGTAACACTTCCGGCTTATCGAGGTGACGCAGTAAATGACATCGAGTTCACTCCTGAATCGCGTCAGCCAAATCCACAGCGTCTTGTGCAGGTCTATAACACTTCTGCTGCAACGCTAAATTTAGTTCGTGCCTTTACCCAAGGTGGTTTTGCCGATCTGCGCCAAGTACATGAGTGGAATAAGGGATTCGCCAATGATCCTCGTTTCAGTCAACGCTATGAACAGATGGCCAATGAAATCGGCCGCGCACTTGAGTTTATGAAATCTGCGGGAGTTGACCCTGAGAGTTTCAAGAAGGTCGATTTCTATGCAAGCCACGAAGCACTCATCTTAGAATATGAAAAAGCGCTCACTCGTATTGATTCACGCACGGGGCATGCATATGACGTATCTGGCCACTTTGTTTGGGTGGGGGAGCGCACAAGGCAACTCGACGGCGCTCACATGGATTTCGCAAGCAAGATCCAAAATCCGATTGGCATCAAGCTTGGGCCAAAAACAACTCCAGAAGATGCACTTGCGATGATTGCAAAGTTAAACCCTAAAAATGAACCTGGTCGACTTACTTTCATCACTCGTATGGGCGCAGGGTTGATTCGTGAGAAGTTGCCGGCGCTAGTCGAAGCAGTAACAAAGTCAGGTGCGATTGTTCTATGGGTATGTGATCCCATGCATGGCAATACATATGAGGCACCCAGTGGTTACAAAACACGTAAATTTGATGACGTACTTGACGAAGTCCGTGGTTTCTTTGAGGTTCACAAGAAATTGGGCACTCATCCGGGTGGGATCCACATTGAATTAACCGGAGATGATGTCACAGAGTGTGTTGGCGGAGGCGATCAGATCTCTGAAGCTGATTTGGCTGATCGTTATGAGACGGCGTGCGATCCACGCCTGAACCACACTCAATCCCTTGAGCTTGCATTCTTGGTAGCCGAAATGTTGAGAGACCGCTAAACGCATTAGACTTCCTGCATGCTTTTAAGCGCTTCTACGAAGACGCCAGTTGGTACGTTGTTTTTAATCGCCCACGAACACATTCTTCTTGGCGCAGGTTTCCGTGGTTTTGAGGACCTGGTAGATCGTATGGATCCAATAGATCAAGAGCGAGAAATTAAAATTGTTCGAAATATCCCCATCATTAGTGACTTGGTAAAAGATTATTTTGATGGCGATCTCACTGCAATTAATGCAATAAAAACACGTCAGCCTGGTCCTGAATTTTCACAAGAGGTATGGAAAGTGATGCGCAAGATTCCAGCAGGCAAGACCATGAGCTATGCCGAACTTGCCAAGAGGGCGGGGTCACCAAGCGCTGTGAGGGCCGCAGGAAGCGCATGCGCACGTAATTTAATTGCACCGATTATTCCGTGTCACCGTGTTATAAAAACCGGAGGAAATCTAGGAAATTATGGTTATGGTTTGGATGTTAAAGAAGAATTACTTCTTTTTGAGGGCGCTCTCAAGTAATCCAGGTAAAACTGAGTTTACTTTTTGAATATCGCTATCGGTAATATCTAAATGGGTGACTAAACGCAGGAAATTAGGTCCGAGCGCACTTGCCAAGATCCCAGCTTCTTTAAGTTGAGCGTTCAATTCACTTGCGCTGATGGGCAAGGATGCGAGATCTAGCGCAACAATGTTTGTCTCAACCTCTGTTGGGTTAATTGTCGATGGGACAACAGCGGCGCATGCCTTTGCAATAGATTGCGCACGAATGTGATCATCTTTTATACGAGTGAGATTGTTATCTAGAGCGAAGTGAGCCCCTGCAGCCAAAATTCCTACCTGACGCATTCCTCCGCCATAACGCTTGCGCCACTGCCTGGCTGACGTAATCCGTGTGGCATCTGAAAGCATGACTGAACCGACAGGCGCGCCAAGACCTTTTGATAGACACACTGAAATGGTGTCAAAGTATTTGCCGTATTCAATCAAATCAACGCCTGATGCAATATGAGCGTTCCATATACGTGCGCCATCCAAATGCATGGTTAAACCAAGCTTGAGACTTTCAGTCCGAAGAGTTTTTATCTCAGACAAGGGCTGCACGGTTCCGCCACCAAAGTTGTGTGTGTTCTCAACGGCAATTGCAGTGGTTGAAACTAGGTATGGACCAGAGTCTGGTCTAGCAATACGAAGTGGATCGGCGGAATGAAGCAAACCACGAGGAGATTCCCATGTTCTAGTTGTGATTCCACTAAATACTGCTCCAGCGCCAAGTTCTGCTCGGACAATGTGCGAAAAAGTTTCGGTGAGGAGTTCCTCGCCAGGTTTAACTAATTGGCGAATTGCAAGTTGATTTGCCATGGAACCAGAGGGAGTAAAAAGCCCAGCCTCTTTTCCAAACATTGCGGCTACACGTTCTTCAAGTGAATTTACAGTTGGATCATCACCATAGACATCATCTCCAACTGGCGCCTTAGCCATGGCGCTGCGCATCTCATCAGATGGCTGTGTAACGGTGTCGGAACGTAGATCAATCATGAGGCAATCTTGCCAGTCTTCTGCGGTTCTTCAGCCCAGATCGCTAAATAAAGTCCGCCCATGACAAAGAGCCCACCGATAATGGTACGGATAGTGAGGCTTTCATGCACCAAGACAATTCCAAAGGCGGCAGCAAAGATATATTCCATAGTCAGAATGATTCCAACGCTAGTTGCGCTCATAAATGATTGCGCCCAGGTTTGCACAATAAAGGCTATCGCGCTGGCAAAGATTGCCGTATATACAATCGCCACCCAAGCTCCCTGATCTGGAGGCATATGAAATCCACTCTTGAGCGAACCGATAAAACAGATCACACCGACAGTTCCCATTTGAATCAAAGTTAACGCATACGGGTCGCGTCCAGGACTCCATTTGCCAAGGGCAACAATATGGAAAGCAAACATGACGGCGCTTAGAAATACTAAAAACTCTCCAAGTCCAACGCTAAAACCTTTGAGTGAGAGAATTGCCATTCCAATGAGTGCGAGTGTCACAGCTATCCACTGCAGTTTTCGTACTTTTGCTTTAAAAAATCCTGCTGCGATCAGGGGCACGATTACAGCGTAGAGGCCAGTTAGGAATCCTGTTTTAGCAACAGTAGTCATTGTTAAGCCAAATGTTTGAAAAATATAGCCAGTTCCAAGAAAGGCCCCGGTCGCTACTCCTCGGATGAGGAAATTTTTATTCATATGCTTGAGGCACTGCGGGCGAAGTAGGAGCATTATTACTGCGGCAATGATGAATCGGCAGGCTAGAAATGAATTCACATCCTGTCGATCCAGAGTGTCTTTCATGATCGCAAAGGCACTTCCCCAGACGATAGTTACACCAAGAAGAAGAGTGACTGGGATGAATCGATTCCTTTGAAGGTTCACCTAGTTTTCCCACGCATCTTTTTAAGAAGTGCAATCTCGGCCCCATGTTCGGGCTCCTGACCGGGCGTCTCCAAAATAAGTGGAGCGTTTGCCACCGCAGGATGGGCAATGAGTTCTTCAAATGGTTTCAAACCGATTTCGCCTTCTCCGAGATTTTGGTGGCGATCCTTAAGAGCCCCACAGACATCCATGGAGTCATTTGTGTGAATCAATTTGATTCGCTCGATACCCACAATTGATACCAGAAGATCAAGGGTTTCAGTCATGCCACCCTTTTTAGAAATGTCATGGCCAGCAGCAAATACGTGGCACGTATCAAGGCAAACACCAACTTTGGGGTGCCATTCAAGTGCGTCAAAGTATTTTGTTAGATCATCAAGTTTCTTAACAAGCGATTGACCTTGCCCCGCTGTTGGCTCTAAAAGTAGCCAGGGATCTTCATCCCTTAATTTTTTAAGAACCGGCATCATTCCTTTGTTGATCTGCTTCCATGCAGTAGCAACATGCTTTTCATCGACGGCAGAGCCTGTGTGAATAACTGTGCCCAGCGCCCCAATCTCTTTTGCCCGCTTGAGTGAATAAGCAGTGGAGGCAAGAGAGTTCTCATATGTTCCAACGGTGGGTGAACCTAAATTAATAAGAAATGGTGCATGAACATAGACCGCTAGGTCTAGTTCTTCTGCTTTTTCTCTAAAGGCTTTATCTGCTTCAACATTTGCATCAGGCATCGCCCAACCTCGGGGGTTTGATGCAAAGACTTGAATCGCTTCAGCGCCAGTTGTTTGCGCGTATTCGATCGAACGCTTTGCCATTCCGCCAGATGTTGGAGTGTGGGCGCCGATGCGGGGCAGTTGAGTTTTGGGTGAAGCCATTAGGGGAGCCTATCCCAGAGTTATCGTGATCTGAGTTCCACGCTTGACTTGCTTACCCACTTGAGGGGAAACATTAGTCACACGTTTACCACTACCAATCTTCTTCACAATTACCTTTAGGTCTAGGTTTTCAAGGGCAGTAGTTGCGGCATTCTGATCGAGAGAATAAACGTTAGGCACATATACAAGAGCAGAACCTTGAGAGACAACAATATTGACTGTTCCTCCAACTGCTGCAATGGCTGGAGCGTCAGGAGTTTGCGAGATGACATTTCCCGGAGGAATAGAGTCACTGAAGCCGAACGTTGACTTCACTACAAATCCAGCAGCAGTTAGTTCGCTCTGAGCTTGATCTCCACTTTGACCAACATAGGATTGCAGGGCAATTCCTCCGCCACTTGGTGTCGGAGTGGGTGTTGGGTTTACTGCAGATGGCTGAGCGCCAAGTGAAATTGAGAGCTGAACAGTTCCATTCTTTTTCACATGGCCACCGCCACCGGGGTTTGATGAAATAACTTGTCCCGAGGGAATTGTTGAGTTGTAGTTTTGCGCAGCGACTTCTGTCTTAAGACCAAGCATGGCAAGTGTCTGGGTAGCATCATTTTGACTCATACCAACTACGGATGGAATAGAAATACCGCCCTTTGTACCGGAAGTTAGGTAATAACCACCACCGAGTAAACCAAGAAGAATGAAGAGCGCGATAAAACGATTTCGACGGACTCGCCTTGAAGTTTTTCTGCGCATCTGAGCGGTATTACTCATGCCAAGATTCTCCACCTTCTTTGTCTCAGAAGTATTTGACGCGCCAGTGCTAATTGGCTGTGTAATTGTCTTTACGCGTTCCACAATGGCGCTTCCGATGCGTACTTCGGGGCGAGCTCTCTTTTTGCGGGGTGCGGCAGGAACGGGAAGATCGAGTTCAAGGCTGAGTTGCTTACGCTGTGGGTCTAGAGATTCTTGGACGTGCCTCATCTCATCAAGGAGCTCGCTTGCATTCATTTGCCTGGCATCAGGATTTGGAGCAGTGGCTTTGACGATCAGGTCGTCTAACTCTTTTGGAACTCCTTGCGCAAATGTAGATGGTGCCGGTACACGTTCGTTCACATGTTTGTATGCAATTTGGATAGGAGAATCACCATCAAAAGGTTTACGGCCCGTTAGTAATTCAAAGAGAACAATTCCGAGTGAGTAGATATCACTTCTTGCATCTGAGACACCCCGTTGAACTTGTTCCGGGGAGAGGTAGGAAACACTTCCTAAAACAATGCTTGATTCAACTGTCATGGTGGCTCCCAGCTGAGCGCCACGGGCAAGTCCAAAGTCAGCTATTTTGATTCTGCCATCTTTGGAGATCAAAATATTTTCTGGCTTCAAATCTCGGTGATTAATACCTAATCGGTGCGCTTCAGCAAGACCACTAGCAACAGGAATCATGTAGCGAAGTAGATCGGTGGGGCTCAGTGGTCCTTGTTGGAAAAGGAGATCTCTCAAAGTAAAACCATCAATAAATTCCATGACAATGAAGACAGCAGGTATTCCACCCGTGTTCCATCCTTGATCTTGAATTGCAACAACGTTGGGATGAGACAGGGCCGCGGTTGCTTTCGCCTCTCTAATAAATCGATTTACAAATTCTTCATCATTGGCAAGATGGGGATGCATTATTTTTACGGCAACAGGACGATCAAGGCGCAAGTCACTTCCCTTATAGATCGAGGCCATGCCACCTGCCGCTATCAACTGTTCTAGTTGGTAGCGTCCATCAATAATTTCGCCAGTCAGGTCTGACACGTTGAAATCCTAGAGGCTAGTGGGCGCCATTCACGTGATAATCGGCTGCGTCGGCTGTGCCTTCTTTGGCGAAATGCTCAGCACTTATTTGTTGAAAAAGCTTCATCTGGCTTTCAATCTCATACCCATCACGTGCAAGTACTCGGTCGAGGCCAATAGGAGGATCTATATCTACCCAAAATTTCATTGAGACGTCATCTCGGATTGATCGCTGGCCAGATCCCACTCCTTCAATAATGAGAAAATCGGTAACCGGAATTTCAAATTCTTCTCCAGGTGCATTTTTAAACCAGTCATAGCGGGTTGTTCGATACGAGCTACGTGAAATATGGGCCTTAACGATTTCCTGAAGCTTGGCTGTGAGCTTTTCTCCAAGCGGATCGCTCCAGCCGTCGTAGAGATCATCCATATGCAGGGTAAACACAGAGAGTTTGTCTGCAAAATTCTTCTCCAGAAATGATGCGAGTGTTGTTTTACCTGCGCCAGCCCACCCATCAACCGTTGCAATCATCAGATGAATCCGTCTATTTCATAGCAATTTTGTTGAGATTAGAAACTCTGTTCCAGCGCTTCCAGCCGCCGATGGCCAGCAAGACAAATATGAAATACAAGACAGATGTGAGGTAAGAACCCCCATGCCAGAACTGGAATGTATAAACCGCGTCGACTACAAACCAGACAGGCCAAGCTTCAAATTTCTCCATGCACATCAGCCCTTGTGCAATGCAACTTCCAACAAATCCAAAGGAGTCGGTCCATGTTGCCGCTGCTCCAATATGGGTCAGAAGGGGATTAAGGGCAAACCATGCAATAAAATAAATACCAATCATGGCAAGATTTATCTTCCATGTAAGTCTGTGTGGTTTTGCTCCTTTAGGACCCCATCCAAACCAACCCCAGAATCCTCCTGCGATGAATACGAATTGAAGAGCGGCACTTGCGTAATATTTTTGCTGAAAGAACAAAAGTGCGTAGAGAAGGCTGCTGATGTTCCACCATGGCCATGTAATACGTGGACCATAGATTCCATACCAAACTCCAATAACTGAAGTTATGAAGGCAAAGAATTCCAGATACGTCAGCTTGTAACCCCAAGCGGTAAGCATGACCGTCATTAAATTGTGCATTGATTGACCCCTTTCCAATTCGCATTACCGAACTGGTACTACGGTCGACCTGACGATCAGGTCCTCTCAGCCAATACCTCGGCTCCCGTGAGTGTTTAGCCTAGCGCGCTTTCAAGGCGCGTGCATAAGCCGGCAGAGCGACTTTTAATCTTCTCCATGTAGATGTGGTGGCGCGCTTGGTGAAGATTTCATAATCGATCTTCTCAACTTCATCCACGATTCCGCAGTAGAGCTCACTTGCTGCCTCAATACATGGACGACTTGAGGCATCCAAGAGAGAGATCCCAAATTCAGATTCCTTCTGAAGCGCACGTACGCGCTTAATCTGCGCCTGTAGAGCGCTACGAATCTGTGGAGTGAGGACTCGCCCATTGAGCATTTGCCAACTCACGCCATGTTCTGCAAGTTCTTGGATCGGCAAATAAACACGTCCACGCTCTAAGTCTTCATCTACATCTCTGATGAAATTGGCCAGTTGAAAGGCAATACCAAGTTTCTGAGCGGCCTCATATGCCCGTGGGTCAGTGCTTCCAAGGATTGGAACCATTTGCAGTCCGATAACTGCAGCGCTTCCATACACATACTCAAGTAAATCTTCGTATGTTTGGTACTCAGTGACAGATAAATCCATCGTCATCGAATGCAAAAAAGCCTCAAAATGTTCAATCGGAATAGCAAACCTGTTCACTGTATCAATCAGAGCCCTGCCGATGTGATCCTTGCTCTCACCTTTTTGCAGATCAGCAAGAATTCCATCTCCCCAGACCTTTAGCGCGTCGGCCTTTTCATCCACAGAGAGGGAAGATTCAAGGTCGTCCACGATCTCATCGGCATATCTTGCGAAACCATAAAGCGCATGAACAAATGGCCGTTTTTCTTTTGGAAGAAGTAGTGTCGCTAAGTAATAGGTCTTACCGTGAAGAGAATTTAATCTTTTGCATTCTGAATATGAGGCGCGCAGGTCTGGATCTGTAATACCCGCGGCAGTGAGTTCATCCATTACTAATCGATCTGTCCAACAATTCGTTCTGCTGCTAATCGCCCAGAGATCAAAACCATCGGAACTCCAACTCCAGGCTGTGTACCGGAACCTGCAAAAACAACATTCTCAAAACCCTTTGCCAGATTTGACGGTCTAAAGGGACCTGTTTGGAAGAAAGTATGTGCACTTGCAAATGGTGCTCCGCTTTCCATCCCTTGTTTTTCCCAGTCAAGAGGCGTTGTCATTTTTTCAACTTCAATTGAATTAATGAAACCGTTATATCCACGCTTTTCCATTACTCGAAGCATTTCATCGCGGTATGTGGATGCTCGTTTGGTCCAGTCGATATCAGCATCAAGGTTTGGGGTTGGGAAAAGGATGTAATACGAGGATTTTCCTGAGGGAGCAAGCGTTGGATCATCATGCGTTGGAACAGTTACTAAAAGGCTTGGATCAGTCATTAGTACTTTCTTATTGATGAGTTCATCAAAGACCCCATCCCAAGACTGTCCAAAGTGAATATTGTGATGAGCAAGATGATCATATTTTTTATTTGATCCGACAAGCAGCGTCACGCATGATGGTGAATACGTAAGTCTCTTCACACTTGGGGGAGTTCGGCCAAGAAGCTCGCGCCAAGCTACAGGCAAGTCTGGATTGAGTACCACTACGTCGCATTCAATCCGCTCCTGGGTATCGGTAATAACCGCAGTCGCCCTTCCATTGGAATGTTCGATGCTCGTCACTGTTGCGTTGTATTTAAATTCAACTCCGTGTTTTGCAGCAGCTCCGGCGAGTGCTCTAGGTACGGCATGCATTCCACCCTTTGGAAAGAAAACACCATTTACTGAATCCATGTATGCAATAACTGCATAGATGGCTAACGCTTGCTGCGGGCTCACGCCGGCATACATCGCCTGGAAGGAGTAAACCTTTTGAGTTCGAGGATCCTTAAGGAACTGGTTGACCTTGGGAGCAAGCCGTCTAAATCCACCGAGCGCGACTAGCTTTGCAAGATTAGGAGTGAGCAGATTCAAAGGTGAATCGATATTGCGGTCGATAAAATCCTTCATTTCATACTTATAGAGTTTTGTTACAAAATCCACATACTTGCCATAGCCGAGTGCCTCTTCGCGGCCAATCGTCTTTTCAATCTCAGCTTGCATTCGGTTGGTATCAGCGTGAACATCAAGTGTTGATCCATCGTGATAAAAAGCTCTATATAAAGGTTCTAGTGGAACTAATTCAAGCCAATCCTTGATTTCTTCACCAACACAGGCGAGGGCATCTGAAATGAGATCTGGCATTGTCAATACCGATGGACCTGTATCGAACGCATAACCATCTTTTTTGAGTAGACCGTTTCGTCCACCGGGGACGCTTTCACGTTCAACGACAGTGACCTTACGTCCCGCTCCTGCCAAACGAAGCGCAGCGCTTAAACCGGCAAGACCTGCTCCCACAATCACTACGTGATCGGTTTTTCCCTTAACTGTGCGAGGCATTTTCTATTTAACTCTTTCTCACGGTTGCTGCAATCGCCATCTCTTCAAGCATGGTCCCTGCCTTAGGAGATATTCCACCACTTTTTGCAGCGTTATGCGCGCTGAAAGTCATATCGGTAATGAGGGATTCGACCTGGGCGAGAGCGCCTGTCTCGGTAATGATCATGCGCAGCGAATCAACGCCTGCTTGGTCTAAATCTGCCTTCCCAAAGTATTTTTCAAATTCCGCACGTTGGACCGCATTTGATTTATTCAACGTTGTAGCAATGAGCACTGTTCGCTTACCTTCGCGCAAATCATCACCTGCCGGCTTTCCAGTTTCTTTTGGATCCCCAAAGACACCCATGATGTCATCTCTGAGTTGGAATGCTTCGCCAAGTGGCAGTCCATACTGCGAATAAATCTCGTAATGCTCACCCTTGACGTTTTCACTTAAGGCAGCACCAAAATGTAAAGGCCTTTCAATACTATATTTTCCAGATTTATACCGAGCAACTTTGAGTGATCTTTCAACGCTTTCACTTGCAAGTGCCTGCTCATATACATCCAGATATTGCCCAGCCATAAGTTCAACACGCATCTCATCATAGATAGGAAGGGCTGAAAGTATTTGTGAACTTTTAACTCCTGACTCATGCAGCATTTTATCTGCCCAGATAATGGCGAGGTCTCCCATAAGTACTGAGGCAGCTAAACCAAATTGGGCGGATGAGCCTTGTAAATTCTTCGCTTTATGGATTGCTTCGAATTGTTTGTGAATTGAAGGCGCACCTCTACGTGTATCAGAGGCATCCATGAGGTCATCGTGAATCAAAGCGCATACATGGACAAGTTCTAAACTTGATAGCGCTGTGATGCTTTCTTGAGTAATTTCACCACCGGCACCGATGTGACCAATTGCAGCGAAGAGAGGTCGTAGACGTTTTCCGCTATCGAGAAGAAAATGACCTAGGGCATTGGAAACAGGAATCAGATCGTCATCAACGCTCTGTAGATAGGCTGATTCACGATCAAAAAATGATGCGAGTGATTTATCTACCGCGCTTTTCAGTTGGAGAATTCCATCAAAATCCACGCGGTAACGGTACCCTGCTGGGCTATGAGTCACACAACTTTCTCGGTAGAGCTTTTTCCTCCCAAGGATGAAGCCGGAGAAGAGCGCATGTGGCAGGCAACAGCGCAATTCCAAGAGGTGAAGCCAGATTTCATTTCTGTCACATATGGCGCTGGAGGCAGCACCCGCGATCGAACAGTTCGTATTGCATCTGAACTTACCGCGCGCACAGGAATCTCAACTGTTGCTCACCTGACATGTGTTGGTTCAACTCGTGAAGAGATAGAGCAAATTCTTGATCAATATCAGCAGGCAGGCATTCAAACTATTTTGGCGCTACGTGGTGATCCAGTGGGAGGACCTAGTTCACCATGGGTAGGTACGCCAGGTGGCTTTGATCATGCAGATCAACTGGTCAAGTTAGCAATTGATCGTGGAAGTTTTAAGGTAGGCGTGGCTGCATTTCCAGATGGTCATCCAGCCTCGCATGGTGATTTTAAAAAAGATATTGATGTTTTACTAAAGAAGGAATCCCTCGGAGCAAGCTTTGCAACAACACAATTCTTTTTTGATGCGTCATCGTGGATTTCACTTGTTGATTCACTCAAAAAGAGTGGCTCACAACTTGATGTTATTGCAGGAATTTTGCCAGTAACCAACGTCAAACAATTGACTCGAATGGCGCAACTGGGTGGAACTGCTATCCCAGAGAAGATTCAAAAAGCTTTTGCGCAAGTTGCAGACGATGAAGATGCTGTACGGGAATTGGGGATTGAGATTGCAACATCATTATCCAGAGACTTAATTGCCGCAGGAGTCCCAGGACTTCATTTTTACTCGATGAATAACGCTCAGGCCACACTTGAGATCATTAAGAGAGTTGGTCTGCGGTGAGAAGAGAAGAATTTTTCAAGCTCTGGTCTTCACTCCATGGCGACGTGAAAATAACTGGAATTGTTAAAGGATGGCTTCGCATCTCTTTCATAGTTACCAAGCCACTAGCAAAAGCAAAAATAAGCCCGAACGTCCTTACAGGCGGTGGAGTCTTAGCAAGTATTTATCTGTGGTTGAGCGCAGCGCATAGGTACGCTCTTATTTTATTAGCGATCTCAATATTTCTTGATGCCATTGACGGCACTCTTGCAATGCTCACCGGGAAAGCCTCCAAAAGGGGAGCGGTGTTAGATTCTGTTGCTGATCGAATCGCAGAATTTTTTTGGGCTCTCACCTTCTACGCTCTCGGCGCTCCCATCTGGATTGTCGCAGTGGCATGGGCTCTTGCCTTTGCTCAAGAGTATTTACGAGCAAGGATTGCAGGCTTAGGTGTTGCACGGGTTTCTATGGTCACAATTTGTGAAAGACCTGTACGAGCTTCACTTCTCGCAATTGCACTTGGATTAGCGTTGATTCATTCCCAAGGCATTAAGGAAGTTGCGTTCATCTGGCTTGTAATGCAGCTCATTTCTTTTGCTTCACTGATGAGACACAGCTATAAACTTTTAAGCTCGACCAATCGCATCGGCGACTAGTTCACCACTTATTCCAACAAGCGGTAAGCCTCCGCCAGGATGTGCTGAGCCCCCTACGCAATACAAACCGTGAACGGGCGAGCGATTCTTAGCTCGCCTGAAAGCTGAACGTGCTCCATTACTGGAAGTTCCATAAATGGAGCCCCCTGGTGCACCCGTACTATTTTGCAGATCAAGGGGCGTGCGATATTCCAACATATCAAGCCTTGAACTTACTTGAAGCCCTAAAGAATCCATCTTTTCAATAATCATCTTTGCATAAGAGGCTGAATCACCACTCCAGTCCCATCCAATACCGGGCTCATGGCGTGGGGCGTTTACCAAGACAAACCAGCTTTCAGTATTGTCACGTTTAACCATTTGTCGATCGCGTGGAGCACAGATGTAAATTGTGGGGTCACTAACTGGAACTTTCTTTGTGAAGATTTCATCAAATTCAGCGTCATAGTCTTGAGGGAAGTACACATTGTGATGGGAGAGATCAGGCAATTTGCCCTGAAACTTTGAGTTATCTAAGCCAAGGAGAAGACTAAAGCCAGATAAAGATTTTGTAGATTTCTTTAGTTTAACTCGCTCTTGTTTCGCACTCTTCACCGATGGAGCAAGAAGGTGATTGTAGACAATTTCTGCATCAGCATTGGCTACAACAATGGAGGTGGAGATAACTTCACCACTTCCCGTAACAACGCCTGTTACTTTTCCAGATGTAGTTGTGATCTCTTTTATCGAGCTACTGAGGTGAATCTTTACGCCAAGCTCGCGGCATCTACTCTCTAAGCTTTCAGAGAGTTTTCCAATTCCACCCTGAATGTGCCAAGCCCCGAAAGTAGCTTCGATAAATGCAATTGTTAAAAGCGCTGCAGGAGCTTTCCGAGGATCAGATCCCGTATACGTCGCATAGCGATCGACGATCATCTGAATGTGTGGATCCTTGGTGTATTCCTGGGTTACTTTGCGTAGTGACTTCCACGGGGCAATTTGTTTGATCCCCCTGAGTAAATCCTTTTCTTTGAGCAAACTCGCAATGGTTGGAATCTGGGATTGCACGAAGGGGACACGAGAGATATCCCACATGACCTCTGCGCGCTGCATAATTGAATGCCAGGCGTCGCCAGCACTTTTACCGAAAGCTTTTTCAATTGCCATACATGTTTTTGGGAGGTCTAAATTAACAAAATTGACCTTCGCCTTATCTGCAAAGTGATAACTGAAAGCAGGATCAACCGCTTCCAAAGAGAGTGAGTTTTCCAGCCTGCTACCAGTTTTGAGGAAGAAATCTTTGTAGACAGCAGGCAATGTGAGCAGGGATGGACCCGTATCAAATGCGTAATCGCCAATCCACTCTGTTCTACATTTACCACCAGTTCGATCTGCTGCTTCATAGATTTCAACATTGTGTCCCGCTCGTGCTAACCGCGCAGCACTGACCATTCCCCCAACTCCAGCTCCGATGACGATGATTTTTGTCATGAGCCCACAACGTTTCTTCCTCGCCAAAGTAGCGTTCCATGTGATTTTCCGTGCCAAGACTTTGCGATCAAAACGATGAGAGCAAACATGGAGAGAGGATGCAAAAAGACTGAACTAAATGTGGATCTTGTTCGCGCAGCGCTTACCAGACGTGAAAGGGTTAAAAGCAAGTAACAACCCCATGCCCATTTGTTTCCGGCTAGGGCAAAAATGAAAGGAAGTATCCCTGTAACAAAGAAAAGAACGCTTACAAAGATGCTCCCGCCCAATCCACCAAAAGCTGCCCAGAGCGATTTTGTGTATCCAGCAATCAGATCACGATCCTTTTTATACATTCGGCATTCACTCACAGCACTTGCCTCAGCTACCCCGCCGGAGAACTTATGTTTGTGAAGAGATCTTGCTAGCTCAAGGTCGTCTAGCACTTCAGATTTGATAGCAGCATGGCCTCCTGAGGCGAGATAGGCCGACCTTCGTACGACAAAAAACTGTCCATTTGCGACAACCATTGATCTGAAAGGTAGTTTCTCTGCAAGACGAAGTGGTACAGAGGAGATCCACGACCATTGCAAAAGTGGTTGCATGAGTCGCTCTAAAAAACTCACTGCGATTTGCCGAGGATACGGCGATATAAAATCCCAATGAAGATCATTCATCCTTGCAATTGCAGCATTGATAGCGGTGGGAGCCAGTCGGACATCGGCATCGAGGAAAACTAAGTAATTGGCAAAGGTCGATTCTGAAAGTTGGTGACAGGCAAAATTCTTTCCGAGCCAACCCTCTGGCAAATCCTTTCCTGTAATAACTTCGATGCCAGGCAGGCTTTTGGCCAGTGATGCTGTCTTATCTGCAGAGCCATCATCGAGAACTTTTATTGAAATGCGAGTCATTCCTTGAGACCCAAGAACACTGGTGAGCGAGGCAACTACGTTTTCCTCTTCATTGCGCATGGGCAGCAAGACTGCCACTTCGTCTTCGATGCTATTTCGAATTTTTGCTTTAACTACCCTCATGGACAGGGCGTTGATGATTGTTATTAATAATGCCAGCGCACATATGAGAGCGATAATAGGCATGTTAAAGATTAGCAGGTCTGCCAAAGCCAATCGAAAAGAAGTATGGGATTAAGACCGCTCCAAAAACTAAAGCTCCAAAGATGCCAACTCCTGGCCTATGGAAGAAGAAAACATTTCCAACAAGCCCAGAAAATAATGTCCACGCTAAGAAGAAGTCAGGGATGGAAGTACTGACGCCACCCTTCTTTCGCTCTTTAGGTAATACTGCATGGAGTAGGGCCATTAAACCCATACCCGCAAATAACCACCCAGCAGTATTTGAAAGTGGAATTTCAGGTGCGTATGCCACATGGGGTCCAACAACTTTCCAGGTCCATCTTCCAGCAGAAACCATTTGTGGATCAAGAAAAAGATCCCATGCAGCTAATGCAATTCCCCCATAAATAAATACCCAATTCTTACTTACCCGGCGCGCGGCAATAAGTAGGGGATAGGAAAGCATTAACCATGCAAAAGGAACCAGAAGGGGCACTCCAAAGATTTGCGCTCCAAGTGAATGATCGTAGGTGTACGTACCAAAAGGCCATCCAGTTTTAACGCCTATCACTTCAACAGTGAATGCGTAAATCACGACAACGAAACCCAGTGTTATCGCAAAGCGAAATCCGTAGGCAAAGAAAGAGTGGATCAGCATTGTGATTGCCAGACTATAAACTGTTGCAATTGTTACTTGTTGCAATAATTTACCGTGAACAAGAGGGTAACTGATCTGCAGAGCAATTGAAGCGATGGCCAAGATCAGTAGAAATAAATTTCTGCCGCGAATCCCTCTACGCCCTGCAATATTTCGGGGTCTGTATTGGCGGATGGACATTTCTTAATTGTGCCTTATTAGTCGGGAGAAATGGAGCCGCGTTTTTCGATTAACGCGAATCTTGCGAATAATTCATCCCGATACCACCCCTGTTTTGCCGTCTCGGTGATGACCGCTGCATGGGCTGGGTCTTTGTAGGCGAAGGCACGAATACTTTGCGAATCCCTCCAGATCGACAGAGTCCCTTGAAGTCCGATGGGCGCTTCACCAATACCTATAGCCATCTCAAGACCAGGAGAGTTTCTTAAACTTGAGATTACCGGTGGGACTGCGCGCCAAAACATCATGTTCTTCCGCCATTTAATTGTGGCGCGAGTTATTGCGACAACTGCTCCATCCCATTGGAAATTTGTTTGGATCTCAAAGGGTTGCCTGCCAGACCAGCTGCCGTGAGCTGCGATGGGAGCAAGTGTTAAGCGCATTTCGTTGTCCGAAAACTTTCTCCAACCAGAAATAATTGAACCGATATCAAACTGATCAACTTTAGACTCGTCAATATTTACCAGCATTCCCCAGCGATACATGTTGGCATCTCTAGGTGTGAATGTCTCGCCTGTCCCAGTTCCCAGCAATTTAAAGAATTCCACATCTGGATGGCTCTTTAGACGAGCACGGTCACTTTGCATATGGCTGACTGCTCTCCAGATATTCCCTCTCTTTACATCAAAGAGGTAGACGAGCGTGCGCATCATTTAGCAATCACAGTCTTAAAAATTGTAAAAATCGAGAGCGCAAAGAGAAGGTAGGCAAAAGATTTACGTAGCAAATCTGCTGGGACTCTAGAACTGTAGTGCGACGCAAGAGTGGAGACGATAATTGCGGCAATGCCAATAACTAGAGGAATGCTCCACTTCACCTCTGCCCATGCAGAGTGGTGACCAAGAAATGAAGTCGAACAGTTGATGGCAATGATAAATAGAGAAGTACCTGCTGCCTTACTCTGTGGAGTGTTATAGAAAAGAATCAAGATAGGCATAGCTAAAAAGCCTCCGCCAATTCCAAAGAGCCCTGTCATTAGACCAATCAGAAGAGAAGTGGCGATGAGGGCGCCTAGTGGCATTTTTCTCTCTGGTCTTACCTTTACGGGACCACGCAACATTGATGCGCCGGCAACAGATAGGACTACGGCAAATCCGCCAGTAATCACCCAGGCAGACAGGTGCTTGGATAAAAGAGCTCCACCAATATTCGTCACAAGACCAATTGCCCAAATTGAGAGCGCTTCTCGGTAGAGAACATCCTTCGTTCTAATCTTTGGGATGAGCCCGAAGAAGGCAGCGATGAAAACAACGGCAAGAGCTGCAGTAGTTGCTTGCTGTGCGTTGAAGTGAAAAACATAGAGAAGAATCGGCACGGTGATCATGGCGCCGCCTGCGCCGACAAAACCCAAGACCGATCCCACAAATGACCCGAAGATAAGGGCGAGGATGATGTGGGTAAGACTCACGGAGTTAGTTTGCCTTAGATGTCAGGTAAATGGCATATAACTGTTCATGGATAACCTGAACAGTTATGAAACTTAATTAGTGGAAAGGAGGTGACTATGAGCGCAGCCGATGAATTCTCGACGATTTTGCATGTGGACATGGATGCCTTCTTCGCTTCTGTTGAAGAGCGCGATGACCCAACGTTAAAGGGCAAGCCAGTTGTGGTCGGGGCTGGAATTCGAGGAGTAGTTGCCGCTGCAAATTATGAAGCTCGCAAATTCGGCATCCATTCTGCGATGCCTGTCAGCCAGGCAAAACGCCTGGCCCCACATGCAATTTTTATTCCTCCTGATCATGGTCGCTACACAGAAGTTTCAGAACACATCATGGAGATTTTTAATCGGTTCACCCCTTTGGTAGAGCCAATCTCACTTGATGAAGCGTTCTTAGATGTGAGCGGCTCTGAGCGTTTATTAGGAAGTGGCAAAGAAATAGGAGCAAAGATTCGAGCGCTAGTCGAAGAGGAGCAAGGCATTACCTGCTCTGTGGGAATCGCCACTACAAAATTTGTCGCAAAACTTGCCTCATCACACTGCAAGCCCAACGGGATGCTCGAGATTGACCCGGATAAAGTTTTAGAGTTTTTGCACCCACTACCGGTCAGCGTCATCTGGGGAGTGGGTCCTAAAACAAATGAAGAGCTCTTAAAACTGGGGCTGCGCACAGTTGCCGATATTGCCGCAACGCCTAGGCAGACACTTATTCGCGCATTGGGTGAAGCCGCTGGTTCGGCGCTTTATGAACTGGCGTGGGGGAGAGATTATCGAGATGTCATTCCAGATGAGGCCGATAAAAGCATTAGCAACGTTGAGACTTTCTCTGTAGATATCTATGAAGAAGAATCTATTCTTAAAGAGCTCCTACGGATGACAGAAAAGGCAAGCCTTCGCATGCGAGAGCGCGGGTTATCAGCGCATAGAGTTTCCATCAGAGTTCGATTTGCAGATTTCAAAACAATAACCCGCTCAAGAACTGTAGATATCGCTGTAGATGGAACCCAAGAGTCTTATGAGATAGCCAAGAGTTTGTATCTCGGACTTAAGCTAGATCGAGTGCCAGTTCGATTGGTAGGAATTAGTTTTGAAAGTCTGGTTGATGCAAAGGGTGCACCTATCCAACTTCGCCTGGGTGAACCCGAGAGCGGCTGGCGCCAAGCAACCAAAGCGATTGACCTGGCAACTGCCAGGTTCGGCCGTGGCAGCGTTCGCCCTGCCAGGCTTGTGAGAAAGGCCGATGAAGGCGCTGAGAATGAGGACCACGAGGAGTAATCCATATAGCGCGCCCTGCTTGTAATGCTCTATCCTCATGACATGCCTCTTTCAGACCACGAACGCAAGCTACTTGCGGAGATGGAAGCTGCCTTTGAACAGGATGACCCACGGCTTGTTTCAACACTGACAGGCAAAGCCCGAACAAAGCAAGCAAGCAGGGTACTCGCAGGAGTAATTACCCTTCTCTTTGGAATGTGCGTTCTCTTTGGCGGACTCGTCGCCAAGGTAGTTCTAGTCAGCCTGGCTGGATTTCTTATTGCCCTCACCGGTCTTTTCTTGATGGTGACAAACTTTTCATTGCCTGGGCGTAGGGGTACAAAGAGCACAAAGCCTCGCTGGAGCGATCGCCTTGAGAACCGCTGGGATCGCCGCAACGACCAGTAGGAGTTAATGGAGCGCCATGGGCGCTCGCTATGAATTTATTGGCCCCTTCGGGGCCCTTTTTTATTGCCCTCACATAGCCCTGAGCCCTGGGGGATGAAAGGGGGAAAAGTGCAGAGAAGTGGGAAAAGGTGGTTGAAAAGGGAGAAAAAGGGAGTAAAGTGGTGCCCACGGCTTAATTCGGGGGAATTGAGCGTAAAAGTGGTTGAAACTGGGGGAAGAAAATGTTTCTGGGCACCCACGAGCCAAAGCTCGATGAGAAGGGTCGCCTGATTCTGCCCGCCAGATTCCGAGATGAATTGGCCGATGGCTTAGTAATTACTAAAGGTCAAGAGCGCTGTCTATATGTCTTCCCCGCATCTGAATTCACTGCAATAACAGAGCGACTTCGTCAAGCACCAGTTACAGAAAAAGCGGCACGTGACTACATGCGCGTGATGTTTGCCGGAGCACACGATGAAGTGCCAGATAAACAAGGTCGCGTAACTATTCCCGGTGGATTGCGCACTTATGCGGCACTTGAAAAAGAGTGCGTAGTTATTGGCGCTAATACTCGCTTAGAAATTTGGGATTTCACTTCGTGGAATACATATCTAGCAGATCGTGAAAAGGGTTTTGCTGATGTTTCAACGGAGGTGTTGCCAGGTCTGTTCTAAAGACCACTAAAAATTTCTGCGGTTAGGCCATCGCCGACTTCATCAACGACGCCACTTCCCCGGCGCCGTTCCCCCCAAGATCCGTCGGTCGGCGGTGACCTAACTACAGAAAATGTAATCACTAAAAAGAGAAATAGCAATACATAAAAGGAAGGGGAGTGAAGATGGCAATAGCTGGTAAAGGACATATTCCAGTCGCGTTAGAGCGCTGCATTGAATTGCTCACCCCCGCAATTGAATACTCCTTAAACAGCAATCCATCCACAATTGTTATTGATGCCACACTTGGACTTGGCGGCCACGCAAGAGCCCTGCTTTCAAAATTTCCGACGATCACCGTGATTGGAATCGATAGAGATGCTCATGCAATTGAACTGGCAAAGAGCAATGTTGGAGAGAACTTAGACCGCTTAAAAATTGCACAAAATACTTATGACAACATTCCTCAAATATTAGCTGAGCAAGGAATAAGCAGAGTTGCCGGCATTCTCTTTGATTTAGGTGTCTCCTCCATGCAATTAGATGATGGGCAAAGAGGCTTTGCATATTCTCATAGCGCACCCCTTGATATGCGGATGGATCAATCTCAAGAATTGACCGCTCAACACATCTTAGATACCTATGATCGCGGTGCGTTGATTCATATTTTGCGTACATATGGTGAAGAGAAATTTGCACCTAAAATTGCTGACAATATTATTTCTGCCAGGGCTTCTTCCTCCCTGCGCACAACAACTGAATTAGCAGATCTAGTTAAAGCAAGCATTCCTGCTCCCGCAAGGCGCACGGGTGGAAATCCAGCAAAGCGGACCTTCCAAGCACTTCGTATTGAAGTTAATCAAGAACTCGCAGTACTTGAACGTGCTATTCCTGCTGCGCTCGAGGCTCTTGAAGTGAAGGGGCGCTTGGTAGTGATGGCCTATCAATCACTTGAAGATCGGATAGTTAAAACAGCATTTACTGCAGCAACCGCATCTAGAACGCCAAGAGGCTTGCCAGTAGACCTTCCAAACAGTGCAGCTCACTATGCCTTTGTTATGCGTGGTAGTGAGAGTGCTTCAGCTGCAGAGATTCAGATGAATCCACGTGCGCAGTCAATGCGTTTACGTGCAGTTGAAAGGCTGGCTGCATAGTGGCTATCGCTGAGATTGCAATACGTTCACTTCCTGAACGAGTTAAGGATGTTCGCCAAACAGCTTTTGCTAAAGCAGCACTACGCCTTGTTCCAGATCTTGATGTCAGAAATGCGGAGAGTGTAGATAATCGGACATTTATCGCAATTATTGGTGCAATTTTCCTTTCGGGACTTATCGCTCTTCTTGCGATTAATACTTCATTGACGACAGATGCATTTACAGCCCAGCACCTCAAGGTAAAGCTGGCCTCTATCAATAGCCAGCGAGATGTGACCCTCAACCAGGTTGCAACATTCTCGTCCCCTAATCAATTAGCCGTGGCTGCCAGAAAACTTGGAATGAAGCCGGCTGAAAGCACAAACTTTGTTGATCTGTCGGTGACCTTGCCATGATTACACCTCATATTTTCCATTCGCGAGTCAGGGCGCTGATCGTGATGGCGGTTTTAGTTTTGATAATTTTTGGATTGCGCCTGGTTGATGTTCAAGCCGTTCAAGCAGATGGTTATACCAAACGAGCAAATAATGAAATGGTGACTTCCTCAGTCATGCTTGCACCTCGGGGAACAATCACAGATGTAAATGGTGTCGTACTTGCGCGAAGTGATAGTGCCAGCCGAATTGTTGTTGACCAGACGATGATTACTGATCCAGTAAAAACCGCACACCTGCTTGGCCCCGTTCTTTCTATTCCAGAGGATCAATTAGCAGCGCTTCTTACGGGTCCTCGGCGATATCAAATCATTCTCCCTGCGGCACCTCCTGCAGTCTGGGACAACTTACAAAGCACTCTTTCTCAGTACAACTCCTCGGTGATTAAAACTAAAGACGGTTTATCGAAACGCATCGTTGGATTTTTTAGGGAATACACATTCACTCGTGAGTACCCAACGGGCTCACTCGCCGCTTCACTTATTGGTTTTACCAATGCAAGTGGAATAGGAGCCGCAGGTTTAGAGACCAGTTTGCAGAGTCAATTGGCTGGCAAGAATGGCTCCTATAAATATGTGAATGGCGATGGGGCCATTATTCCTGGCTCACAGCAATTCATTACTCAAGCAAAGGCTGGAAGTGATATCCGTTTAACAATTGACCGCGATGTCCAGTGGGTCGCGCAGAGCGCCATCGCTGAAGCTGTGAAGAGTTCAGGGGCTGCATCTGGAACGGTTATTGTCATGGATCCAAAGACTGGAGCAATTCTTGCTCAAGCCAGTGCTCCTTCTTTTGATCCATCTAAGCCAAAAACGGAGACCGCTAACAACATTCGAAACCCCGCAGTTCAAGATGTTTATGAACCTGGTTCGACTGGAAAGATTATTACGGTGGCAGCAGCGTTAGAGGAGAAAAAAACAACTCCAGAAACCGTTTATACAATTCCAAATGAGTACAAAGTTGCAGGACGCCCATTTAAAGACGACATCAACCATGCGACAGAGCATTTAACTACGGCTGGCATACTTGCGGTTTCTAGCAATATTGGTGCAATTCAAATTGGACAGAGTATTCCTCATCAAACTTTCTATGATTACTTAAAGAAGTTTGGTATTGGCCAAAGCACAGGCTCAAATTTGCCCGGAGAATCGATAGGTATTTTGCATCCAGTGAGCTCTTGGTCTGATTCTTCGGCTCCAACTATGTCATTTGGTCAGGGGTATTCAGTTACAGCCATGCAGGCGACAGATGTTTTTGCGGCGATTGCTAATGATGGACTTCGCGTTACTCCAAATGTTGTTGCGGGAGTGATTGATAGCAGTGGTCATTACACCCCGTCATCTCCATCACAAACGGTTCAGGTGGTCAGTGTTGACACAGCACGCAAGGTTCGTACGATGCTTCAAGGCGTTGTATCTGAAGCAGGAACTGCACCTGCGGCGCAGATTCCCGGTTATAAAGTTGCAGGAAAGACTGGAACAGCAATGCGAAGTGATCCGACTTGTGGTTGTTACCGAGGATATACGGCATCATTTATTGGTATGGCACCGGCAGATGCACCTCGTTATGTTGTGAGTGTGGTTGTTCAAAATCCAACTAAGCAACACTTTGGTGGCGTAGTCGCAGCCCCCGTTTTCAAGAAGGTTATGAGTTTTGTACTCCAAGCAAAACAAATCCCGCCTGTTGTCACATCTACTACGGTTTATCCGCTTACGGAGCAAGCTCTGATGTCTGCACGAAAGCAAACAGTAACAATCAAGCCAGGCACAAAGGCTTAACCATGAATATTGGATCTAGCCAGACACTTCGTCCAATTGACAACGAATCTCACACCTTTTCTCAATTCGCCCGTTTTCTTGGAATAGAGGATTTTGGGGACCAAGAGGCAGATATTGTTATTACCGGGATGAGCGACAACTCTCGCGAAATTCAAAGCGGTGATCTTTTTCTTGCCATGCCAGGAAAGAAAAATCACGGCGCAACTTATATTGACTCTGTAGTTTCTGCTGGAGCGGTTGCTGTTTTAACTGATGCAGAAGGCGCTTTGCTCATAAAGAAAAAATTACCAACTCTTGTAGTTCATAACCCACGACTTCATGTAGGTGATCTAGCAGCTTGGTTTTATGGAAACCCTTTTGGAAAATTTGCAGGTGTAGGAGTTACAGGCACCAACGGAAAGACGACAACCACCGCTTTACTGGATCAAATTTGGCAGCTCTCAGAGCGCACTACTGGGTTGATCGGGACAGTTGGAATTTCATTAGGCGGGGAGATGTACCCAGTCTCATTTACGACCCCAGAAGCAACCACCCTTCAAATGATCGCTGCGGCAATGGCAGAGCGACATGTGAAGAATATTGCGATGGAAGTCAGTAGCCATGGCATTGCCCAACATCGCATCGACGGAGCGAAGTTTGATGTCGTTGGTTTTACAAATTTGACCCAAGATCATCTTGATTTTCATGGAGATATGGAGAGCTACTTCCAAACAAAAGCGAAACTCTTCACTTCTGAGTTCACCAGCCATGCAATTGTGAATATAGACGACCCCTACGGAGCGCGTCTTTATGAAAGTGTCGCTGTACCCAGTGAAAGCGTTTCGCGCAGTAACCCCAAAGCGCATTGGTACTACGACGATATACACATGATTGAACATGGCATCGGCTATGAAGTGCGCATTCGTGGAGTTGGCGGGATTCTTATAGAAGGAACGTTGCCTTTGCTTGGACTTCATAATGCGGATAACGCGCTCCTTGCAATTGCATTAGCTGTTCACACAGGTGTAGACCCAATCGCGATTGGGTCTAACATGCATTTATTGAGTGCGCCGGCAGGAAGACTCGAGCCGGTTGCCCTTGGCCAAAAATTCATCGCCCTAGTGGATTACGCACACACACCAGACGCCGTAACTCACGTACTTTCTACAGCTCGATCACTTACTAAGGGAAGTGTTATTGCTGTCCTTGGCTGCGGGGGAGATCGCGATAAATCCAAGAGAGCACTGATGGGTAAGGCACTGCGGGATGGTGCAGACTTTGCAATCTTCACAAGTGATAACCCACGTAGCGAAGACCCCCAAAGTATTTTGAGTGAGATGGTTGGAGAGTTAGATCTTCGTGAGAATGCATGCGTTGAAGTGGATCGTCGAGGAGCAATAGCAGTTGCAGTTTCAGAGGCATCAGATGGTGATTGCGTTCTTGTATTAGGTAAGGGTCACGAGCGTGGCCAGGAAATCAAGGGTCAGAAGTTTGAATTTGATGACCGTATTGAGCTAGCTCGTGCGATTGAAGGTTTAGCATGATTTCTCTGAGCATCAAAGAGATAGCCGATATTGTGGGTGGCACAGTAGCTAATGTGGATGAGAATAAAATCATCACTCAAAGCCCTGAGATTGATTCAAGGAAAGTAACTTCAGATAACTATTTTGTTGCACTTCCTGGAGATCGAGTTAATGGAAATGACTTTGCAAAAGATGCCATTAAGGCAGGCGCTAGTTTTGCCTTAATGACCATGGATATTGGAATTCCAGCGGTTGTTGTCAAAGATTCGTTTGTGGCCCTTCAGCAGTTAGCGAAAGAAGTTCGTGTCCGAATGACTGGCTGTACCTTTATCGGAATAACTGGCTCACAAGGAAAGACAACAACCAAGGATCTCCTAGGTCATATTTTGCCAATTGCTGGAAAAAGTGTTGTCCCTCAGGGGTCTTTTAACAATGAGCTAGGCGTCCCACTCACAATTCTTCAATGTGCTGACGATACAAAATACTGCGTGCTGGAAATGGGAGCTCGCCATTCTGGTGACATAACTGCTCTTACAAAAATTAGCATGCCACATATTGGTGTTGTCCTGGTGGTTGGTAGCGCCCATGTTGGTGAATTTGGAAGCAGTGAAGGAATTGCTCAAACTAAAGGTGAACTCATAGCAGCGCTTCCTGCTAACGGTGTGGCAATACTTGGCACTTATGATTCCTATACGCCAAAGATGCCATCTCAACCCGGCGTGAAGAGAGTTCTCTTTGGCGAAAGTTCAGATTGCAATGTGAGGGCTGCCGATATCGAATTTCGAGAGGGGCGAGCTCATTTTGATTTAGTCGCTGAGTCAGGACGCGCACCAGTAGCTCTTCGCCTGCTTGGAATGCACCAGGTTTCAAATGCCCTCGCAGCAGCGGCAGTAGCGTTGGAAGTTGGAATTTCAATTGAATCAGTTGCGGCCGCTCTTTCTACCGCAGAAATTTCAAGTAAATGGCGCATGGAGTTACATGATGTTCACGAACTTCTGTTCATCAATGATTCCTATAACGCAAATCCAGAGAGCATCAGCGCTGCGTTACGTACGTTGGTCCTGCTCACACAAGAACGCGGGGGATCTTCATGGGCATTTCTGGGGAAGATGCATGAACTCGGCGAGTCTGAGGTAGAAGAGCATCTCGCTATTGGCAGACTCGCCTCTGAATTAGGAGTAGACCATTTAGTAGCTGTAGGGACCGACCTATATCTCAATGGGCTTGAGTTAAGCCACTTAGCAGGAGATGAAATGTCAACGCATTACGCGCTCACGCAAGAGGAAGCGCTTACATTCTTGCGTCACATTGAAGAAGGTGATGTGCTGTTAATCAAGGCATCAAGAGCCGAGCACCTTGATGAGCTCTCAGAGAAGCTGATAGCAGGATGGCAGGTCAAATACGAATGAAAGGTATTTTGATAGCCGGCAGTGTCTCTACACTTTTAAGTTTCGTACTTACTCCTATTTTTATTAAAATCTTTGCAAAACAAGGCTATGGACAAGTTATTCGAGATGATGGACCAACCTCACATCACGTGAAGCGTGGAACGCCAACGATGGGCGGGATTGTCCTTCTTTTTTCAGCACTTATTGGTTATTTCACCAGTCATCTCATTAATGGAGTTTCGATTAGTGCATCTGCCTTACTTATTATTGGTTTAGCAGCAGGGCTTGGCTTCGTTGGCTTCCTTGATGATTGGCTCAAAATTATTAAGCAACGCTCTCTCGGGCTTACAGGATGGCAGAAACTACTTGGGCAAGGAATAGTTGCGGCTATTTTTGGCGTACTAGGTATCCACTTCAAGGACGCTTTTAAGTTGGCGCCAATTTCCCTGCACTTATCAACCGTGCGCGATACGTCAATTGTTTTAGGAACAGTCTTTGTCGTCCTCTGGGTAATTTTTCTTGTTATGGGCACTAGCAATGCAGTCAATCTCACAGATGGCTTAGATGGGTTAGCAAGTGGAACATCGATTATGACGCTACTTGCCTTTATTCTTATTGGCGTATGGGAATTTCGGCAAAGCTGCGGTCTTAATTCTGTAACAGTTCATCTCAGTAAGTGCTACATGGTTCGTGACCCACTAGATACTGCTATTTTGGCAGCGGCATTTGCGGGAGCTTGCGCTGGATTTTTATGGTGGAACACCTCACCAGCAAAAATATTTATGGGGGATGTTGGCTCACTTTCACTTGGTGGAGCTATAGCGGGGTTTGCGATCATGTTGCGGACGGAAGTTCTTTTAGTCGCTCTTGGCGGTTTATTCGTGATCATCACCATGTCAGTGATTATTCAACGCCTATATTTTAAAATCTCCGGTGGTAAAAGGGTCTTCCGAATGGCTCCACTGCAACATCATTTTGAACTAATAGGATGGGCTGAAGTGACAATCGTGATTCGATTCTGGATCATTGCAGGAATTTGTGTCGCAGCTGGTCTTGGGCTCTTCTATGCGCAATGGGTAACTTCTTAAGATGTCTTATCTGGGCTCGCTGCAAGGCAAAAAGATCGCCGTCGTAGGGGCTGGCGTAACTGGTCAAGCAGTACATAAGTTTCTCGCTTCTCACTCATTAGATCACGACACGATCGATGAAAAAGATAAGGGCGCGAAGAGTGATGTTTCAACCCATTATGACTTGGCCATTATCTCTCCAGGCTGGAAACCAACGCACCCACTTATTGAGAAGCTTCATGCACAGGGCACAGAACTCATCAGCGAGTTAGATTTTTCGTGGCTTGTGAAGGAAGAAATCGCACCAGATCAAAAATGGATAGCTCTCACCGGAACAAATGGCAAAACGACTTCAGTTCAGATGGTCCAATCAATATTTGAAGCGAGTGGAGTCCGCGGAATTGCATGTGGCAATGTAGGTCAACCTGTAATCGAAGTCCTAGCTTCAGGTAAGCACCATGATTTTCTGGCACTTGAGCTATCTTCTTTTCAACTTGAGTGGAGCCATCAACCTCGCTTTGTTGCTTCAGCTTTGCTTAACATCGCTCCAGACCACATCGATTGGCATGGCTCATTTGATGCATATGCAAATGCAAAAATGAAATTACTGGAGTTCTCCGAAGTGGCCATTCTCAATTCCTCAGATAGTGAGAGCGTTCTGCGCTCATCAGCGTGGGGCGGTCGCAAAGTCTTCTATGTACTAGATACACCTGCAGCAAACGAACTTGGTTTGGTTGAAAATTTATTGATTGATCGCGCATTTGGTAGTAATCCCCAGCAAGCTGTTGCATTTGCTGAACTTGCCGATATCACGCCAACGGTTCCCCATAATGTCTTAAATGCGATGGCTGCGGCAGGCCTTGCACTTGCGATTGGAATTTCTCATGAGGATATTCGCAAGGGACTTTCTGCCTTTAAATTGGATAGTCACCGCTTAGAAGTAGTACTTGAAAAAGATGGAATCACTTGGGTTGATGACTCCAAAGCAACTAATCCACATGCTGCCTGCGCGGCGCTTCTTTCCCAACTCTCATCTATTTGGATTGCAGGTGGATTAGCCAAAGGCGCAAGTATGGATGATTTAGTTTCCAGATCTGCAAAGCGAATAAAGAACGCTATCTTGATCGGCCAAGATCGTGACCTGATTGCAGCTGCTCTCGATAAACATGCGCCACATGTGACATATTTTCGAGTCGAATTTGATGGAGATCCTGAAAATCTTATGCGTAGCGTTGTGTCAAAAGCCCAAGAGCTCGCACAGAGCGGGGATACTGTATTGCTGGCTCCTGCATGCGCTTCGATGGATCAATTCAAGGACTATGCGGAGCGCGGAGATATTTTTGCTCGGGTAGTAAGAGAGATGGTGGGAATGTGAGTACTCGTTCAGCAACCCGCCGTGAGCAGTACATGAGCTTCCTGAACAGACCCGCAACTCCTTATTACCTCATCGTTGGCTCCGTTGCCTCCCTTTCAGCTCTTGGAATAGTCATGGTTTTATCGGCGTCTTCTGTTGTCTCACTTCAGCAATCAGGTTCAACCTATTCAATATTTTTCCGCCAGTTAATGTTTTTTGCAATCTCAGCAGTTGTTGTTTATCTCTGCTCACATTGGAAGAGATCAATTTGGGACCGTTTAGTTAGATATTCTCTGCCTGTCAGCTTTCTCTTGATGCTGCTTCCATTAACTCCTTTGAAACAAACTATCAATGGAAACACAAGTTGGGTTCGCCTTGGATCTCTCACGATGCAGCCAAGTGAATTTGCGAAAATTGGATTGATCCTCTGGTGCGCCGCGCAACTACAAAAATATGAAGAAAAAGTTCTCTCGAAGAATTCGACGCGCCATGTTGCGTTTTTACTTCCAGGAACTGTAATCATCGTTGGATTGATTCTTATCGGTGGAGATCTAGGAACAACAATCATTGTCCTGGGAATTGTTGCCGGAATGTTGTTCGTCAGTGGCTTAGCGTTGCGCCACTTTATATCTGTAGGCGCTGTGCTTGCGGTCGGTATTGGAGTCCTAATTTTTCTTGCACCATATAGATTGCATAGATTCACCGCTGTTTTAGATCCATTTGCTCCGTCCGTTTATAAATTTGCAGGATGGCAACCAGCACATTCACTCATGGGGCTTGCCAGTGGTGGCTTATTTGGCGTTGGCCTAGGTGCGAGTAGACAAAAGTGGGGAAATCTCACTGAGGCACACACTGATTTTATTTTCTCTGTGATTGGGGAAGAACTTGGACTACTTGGCACTCTGATTGTGCTGGTGTTGTTTGCTGCTTTGCTCTTCGGAATTTTTAAGACAGCAACTCAGACAAAAGACCTATTTTCACGATATGCATGCGCTGGAGTTGGGCTGTGGATGCTGATGCAGGTAATAATTAATATTGGCTCGACAATCGGAGTTCTACCTGTGGTCGGCGTTACGTTGCCCTTCATCAGCTACGGAGGATCTTCATTAATCGCAAATTTTGTTGGAATCGGTTATGTTCTCAATGTGGCACGCAGAGATCCCGATATTCGCCTGGCAGTTCGCGCTCAACAGAACCCGTAACCTTCAATGACTAAGAAAACTGTACTTTTTGCAGCAGCGGGAACAGCTGGGCATGTTGAACCAGCGCTTGCTGTTGCGAGGTGGGTGCGAGGTCAGAGCTCCGATGTGAATTGCGTGTTTGTTGGGACTCATTCCGGTGTCGAGAATTCACTGGTTGAGGCAGCGGGCTTTGAACTAAAGCGGATTGAAAAAGCAGCTTTTCCACGAGAGATAAACCTTCAAGCTTTCACCTGGATATTTCGCTATCTCACATCGTTAGTACAAGCCGACAATCTCGTAAAAGAGGCCGATGTTGTGGTTGGTTTTGGTGGCTATGTGGCAGCCTCGACTTACCTTGTTGCAAAGTTACGCAGAAAGCCAATTATTATTCACGAAGCAAATGTAAAACCCGGAATAGCAAATAGGTTGGGCAACTTACTTGGCGGTCACACACTTGTTGCATTTGGCGAGACAGAAAAAGTTCTAGATAACGTAGAAGTAGTTGGCATTCCTCTTCGTCCTGAGGTTGTTGAGTTAGCGAAAATGAACGCCTCTGATCGTTTGACAGCCAGAGCAGCTGCTTCAAAGAAACTTGGCATCAAAGACAGTCAGGTTACTGTTGCAATATTTGGGGGCTCACTAGGTTCTGTCAAATTTAATAGTGTTATTGAGAAGGCGCTTCCAGCTTTTAGAAAACAAGGTTTTCAAGTTATTCATTCTGTGGGAAGCAAAAACTCCCTACCCAGTGCAAGTGAAGATTATTTCCCTTACTCTTACATAGATGACATGGCCTCTGTATATGCGGCATCTGACCTGGTGATCGCTCGAGGGGGAGCGGTCAGTGTCTTTGAAACTGGAGCGTTGGGTATTTTTACTCTTTATGTTCCACTTCCTATTGGAAACGGTGAGCAACTGCAAAATGCTCAGATCGTGACAGCTTCTGGCGGCGGGATGATTATCGAAAATAGCAAATTCACCTACGAGTGGCTCACTGAAAATCTTGCGGAAATCATGAGCAAAGCAAGAACCCATTCTCTTTCAACTGTGCGCACACACTTTCCACTTGGTGCAGATGCGCAGGTGGGAAGACATATATTGGAACTTATCCGATGATAGAAAACGTTCAAAGGCTCATTGGTAAGCGCATCCATTTTGTAGGCATTGGCGGAGCAGGCATGAGCGGCATAGCTCGCATCATGATGGCTGAAGGACTCAGAGTGAGTGGATCGGATATGAAGCGCACCAGCATTACTGACTCCTTAGAGTCACTTGGTGCGCAGGTGTTTATTGGCCATGATGCAAAAAATATCGAGGGTGCTGATTTAGTTATTGCATCAGGGGCAATTGGGTACAGCAATGTTGAGATCACAGCGGCGCAAAAGGCTGGAATTGAGATATTGACCAGAGCAGAAGCACTTGCCACATTGATGTCAGGAAAAAAATCGGTGGCCATCGCTGGAACACATGGAAAGACAACGACAACTTCAATGCTTACCGTCGCCCTTCAAGCTGCTGGGAGTGATCCATCATTTGCCATCGGGGGCCTCATAAATAGTTCCGGCCTAAACGCCCATCTTGGAAGTGGCGAGATCTTTGTAGCTGAGGCGGATGAATCCGATGGATCTTTCACGGCTTATCACCCTTACGGGGCGATCATTACAAACATTGAATTAGATCACGTTGACCACTTCAAATCTCTTGATGAGGTTTTTAAGGCCTTCTTGGACTTCATTGACTCAATTAAAAGTGGGGGGTTCCTAGTCGTATGCATCGATGACCCAGGTGTCAAAACACTTCTGAGCAGGATGAAGCGAAGCGACATTAAAGTCATTACATACGGTCAGGGTGCAGCGGATTACACGATTTCCAGAATTCTCTTGCAGCCAGGAGATTGCCTCGCACGAGTTTCGATGAATGGCAAAATTTTGCCTGATTTGCACTTAGAAATTCCTGGCCAGCATAACCTCATGAATGCCACCGCGGCCCTAGCTGCAGGGGTTGCACTTGGAGTGAATCCTGAAAGTCTCATCGCTGGGCTTGCTAGATACTCTGGCTCAAGGCGTCGTTTTGAACATAAGGGCGTGGTGAATGGAATTGAAGTTATCGATGATTACGGCCATCACCCGACTGAATTACGCGTGACCTTAGAAACTGCAAAAAACTATGCAGAAGCAGGAAAAGTAATAGTTGTATTTCAGCCACATCGATATTCCAGAACTCAAGCATTTGCTCCTGAATTTGCCGATGCCCTTTCAATCGCCGACGACGTTTTGGTTTTAGAGATCTACCCAGCAAGTGAAGAGCCGATTCCAGGTGTGACTTCGCAGATGATCACAAAGCATATGGATCAGAAGCACTCTGAGTTTGAGCCGTCTATGGTGAAAGCAGTTGAAAGAGTTGTCTTAATGGCAAAGCCCGGTGATGTAATCATGACCCTAGGCGCTGGAGATGTGAGTTCACTAGCTCCTGTCATTGTTGAAGCATTGGCGGAGAAACATTCGTAAGTTCCAATGGATCAGATCAAAGAATCTGCCCGTCATCGCCCTCGTGCTTGTCTTGGTTGTTTTGTTCGCCTACGTACTCGGTTGGTCAAAGCTCCTAGTTGTGAAGAAGATCGATCTTGCAGCAAATGGCAATGAGGTCGCAATTTCTCAAATTATTGAACCTACCGATATTCATATTGGACTACCCCTTGCCAGAGTCAACGTATCTAAAATCAATCGCGACCTGTCTAGTCTGACATGGATTAAGCAGCTCAAAGTTAATCGTCATTGGGCTACAGGCAACGTGAGCATTGTGGTCACACCCAGAATTCCGGTCGCTCGGTATGAGGTGAATGGGAATATCAATTATTTTGATAGTGAAGGAATCACTTTCACAGCCCCAAGTGCTCCGACGGACCTTCCCTTAATTACCTTCTCCTCAGAGGGTCAGGCATCCAAGCAGGCAGTGGCAGAGTTCTTGGCCCAGATACCAGCTGACTTTCTTGCTGGGATGAGTGAACTTCGGGTTCTATCTCCAGAATCCATCAAGATGGCAACCTCTTTGCCTGGCTACGTAAGTCTTGAAGTATCTTGGGGGAGTCCAACCGAGCTGCCACTTAAGGTCAATGTTTTACGCCACTTATTGGCCCTTGGTGATAATTCAAAAGTCATCCGAGTTGATCTGACAAATCCATCGCAACCTGTAACTTCCACGAAGTAATTCATAAGATTTCATTCTGCAATAAATTTTTTAATAACTCGTGTCGGTCATTGATAGAGACAGCGCTGAGTCCTAGTTTTACGCATCAGAATTCAACGTGCTTTAACTCTCAAGTAGAGATTTAGAGTCCAAAGAGAGGCATACCGTGGCTACACCACAGAATTACCTAGCAGTAATTAAAGTCGTCGGAATTGGTGGCGGCGGAGTTAATGCTGTTAACAGAATGATTGAAGCGGGCCTTAAAGGTGTTGAGTTCATTGCAATTAACACAGATGCACAGCAACTTATTATGAGTGACGCAGATGTGAAATTAGATATTGGTCGTAAATCAACTCGCGGTTTAGGTGCGGGTGCTGCTCCAGAAGTTGGTCGTCAAGCAGCCCTTGATCATATGGATGAAATCGAAGAAGTTCTTCGCGGAGCAGATATGGTTTTTGTGACTGCTGGTGAAGGTGGCGGAACAGGTACTGGTGGCGCACCAATCATTGCAAAAATTGCAAAAGACCTAGGAGCGCTCACAGTCGGTGTTGTAACAAAACCGTTTTCATTTGAAGCAAAACACAGAACCGCGCAAGCTGAAGTAGGAATTGAACTGCTGCGCGATGAAGTAGACACACTGATTGTTATTCCAAACGATCGACTCCTTGCTATTTCAGATCGTTCGATCACAGCAGTAGAAGCATTTAGAAGTGCGGATCAAGTATTGCTCTCTGGCGTACAAGGAATTACAGATTTGATAACCACACCTGGTCTTATCAACTTGGACTTCGCAGATGTGAAGAGCGTTATGGAAGGCGCAGGTTCAGCGCTCATGGGTATTGGTTCTGCTCGCGGTGAAGCTCGCGCTACTCGCGCTGCCGAGCTAGCAATCTCCAGCCCATTGCTTGAGGCATCAATCGATGGAGCTCGCGGTGTGCTTCTTTCAATCGCAGGTGGATCTGACCTTGGATTATTTGAACTGAGTGAAGCAGCAGAACTAGTTGCAAAGTTTGCTCACCCTGATGCAAACATCATCTTTGGAACGGTTATCGATGATGCTTTAGGTGATGAGATCAGGATTACTGTCATCGCTGCAGGTTTCGAAGGTGGGGCACCAAAGCGTGTGGCCATGCCATCTATTGATGCGAGTGTTCTCAATGGAATTGCCAATCCGATTGCCAATAATGATCCAATTGCAGTTGCTCTAGATCTTGGACTTCAAGAAGACACTCAAGAAGTACCAGTTGCCTCAAGGCGCCGGATCACCTTTGAAGAATTGGTGAGTGAAGACGAGATAGACGTTCCTGACTTTATGAAGTAAATGGCGCGTATTTTTTTCACATCTCGAGCAATCGGGGATATGAAAACGCCAGCGGCTCGACAGTCACTTCAAGACAGTCTCTCAATAAAAAGCCTTGTCTTTATGGAGCAAACACATAGCGATGTTGTGCAAGTAGTTGAGAATCCCATGGTCGAACCCTTGGCCGATGCACTCGTTACGTCTACACCAGGGCTGGCGATCGCAGTGCTCGTTGCCGATTGCATCCCATTGCTGCTTTCTAGCGATGATCTCGTTGCCGCCGTTCATGTTGGACGTAAGGGAGTATTGAATAAAATTGCTCTTAAGACTGTAGAGAAAATGAAACAGATGGGAGCAATGAAAATTTCTGGTGTTATTGGCCCCTCTATTTGTGGAACATGCTATGAAGTTTCACCTGAGATGTATGAGCATGTCACGCAAGTTGTCCCTTCGAGTGCAACAAGTAAAGCGCTTCACGCACTTGATCTGAAAGCGGCCCTTATGGATCAGCTCGCCTCTCAGTCAGTTGCTGTAAAAGACTTGGCGCTCTGCACGCTTTGCTCAGTAAATGAAAATGGAAAGAGTGATTACTACTCATATAGAGGCGGGGATGAATTTGCTCGTGGTGCGGGGGCGATTTGCTTGTGAGTGATACACGAAGAGATGAACTGGCCGAGAACTTGGGAAAAATCAAAGCTCGGGTTGCAAATGCTGCCACCCATTCGGGTAGAAAAGTTGAAGAAATCACGCTGGTGGTTGTCACAAAGACTTTTCCCGTGAGCGATGCTCAACTCCTTTATGAGTTGGGGGAGCGCAACTTTGGTGAAAACCGTAACGAAGAGGGCTCTGCTAAAAAAGAGCTTGTTGGCCCAGATGTGATGTGGCATTTCCAAGGTCAGATTCAAAGCAAGAAAATCCGCCACATCGCGCAATGGGCAAACGTTGTTCACTCTTTGGACTCGGTCGTTCATGCTCGAAAATTTGCTGAGATGCCTAAGGCAAAAGACCTCAAGTTTTTTGTTCAAGTAAATCTAGAGCCATCTCGGATTGATCGCGGTGGAGTGAGCGTTGCGGACCTGCCAGATTTCCTGGAAGAGGTTACTGGCATTCAAGGTATCGACGTTATTGGACTCATGACAGTGGCCCCACTGGATATTGCCCCCAAAGAGGTATTTCAAGAAGTTGCTGAAGCCAAGAACTTAGTCCAAAAAAGTTACCCATCAATTACTCAGCTATCCATCGGCATGAGTGGAGACTTTGAAGAAGCGATTGCATGCGGTGCGACACATATACGTATAGGCAGTTCAATCCTCGGATCTAGACCCCCTCAAGCCTAAACTTCTGCCATGGCTAACGTATTTAAAAAGGCAGCAAATTACCTCGGTTTAGCAGAGGACGACGAAGAGTTCACAGCGATCCCAGCGGTCCCTGAAACACGTCGCAGCGTCAGAGCTGTTGCGCAAGCCGCGCCATCTCGACCAACGTTTACCCAAGTTTCGCAACCAGCTCAGCAAGATGCACTGCCAATCATGGATCAAATTTTTACAATCCATCCACGTTTCTATAACGAAGCGCGTGTTGTTGGTGAGCGTTATAGAGAAGGTCAGCCAGTCCTTATGAACTTGACGGATATGGATGAATCAGAACGTAAGCGCCTTGTGGATTTCGCCTCTGGGCTAGTTTTCGGTCATCACGGAAGTATTGAGCGCGTTACTTCAAAGGTATTTTTGTTGACTCCGCCAAATGTTCGGGTGAGCAGTGAAAATAAGACGGCAGCAGCTGAAGCAAGTTTTTTTAACCAAAGCTGATCTCTTTTCACGGGAGTAGTTCATGAGCTCAATTGGAATTATTTTAGGCTGGATACTCCAGGTATTTCTTATTGCACTTTTTGCGCGAGTAATTCTTGATTATGTCCGCATTTTCTCTCCTCAATGGAGACCGCGAGGAATAATTCTTGGGTTAGCCGAAGCAATCTATGGGATGACAGATCCGGTCATGCGAATTGTCAGGCGCTTTATTCCGCCGCTTCGTCTTGGTCCAGTAGCGGTTGATTTATCGTTTATTTTGGTCTTTATCGTTACTCAAATACTTATTTCGCTAGTTCGCTCTCTTTAAGGCCAAGCCTAAAGCGATTTCATTGTTGCCCTGCGCAAGTGCTTTATTTTCGCTCATAGATACAGCGAGAACTTCATCAGAGATTTCCTTGGAGTATTTATTTATTGCTTGAGCAATCTCACTACTACCAGACCACTCCACAACAATTCGATCAGAAATATCAAAGCCTGAATTCTTGCGTTCCTCTTGAATACTGCGGATAACTTCCCGCATTAAACCGGCTTCGATAAGTTCAGGAGTGAGCGCCAAATCAAGAGCAAGACTCTCACCGGAATGGCTAGCAACTGACCAGCCTTCTTTAGGGGTTTCAGTGATGACAAGATCCTCTTCTGAAATTTGGGCGACATTTGTTCCATATGAAATCTCTGCATTGCCTTTGCTTCGAACTTCTCGAACCAAGGCTGTGGCATCAGAATCGGCGACCGCCATAGCGATTGCCTGAACATCTGCGCCATATCTGGCGCCAATGCTTCTAAAGTTCGCTTTGACGGAAACGCTCACTAAGTCTTCATTTTCACTTGCTAACGCTTCGAGTGAAAGCACATTGAGTTCTTCTGCAACGTGTGAACGAATTTCAGCGTCCATTGCTTTCCAGCCCGAGGCAGCAACTAGCGCCCGAGCAAGAGGTTGGCGAATCTTTATCTTCGACTCTGCCCGCGCCGAGCGGCCAAGCTCAACGAGACGGCGGGAGAGTGCGACTGAGGTCGAGAGTTTCTCGTTAATCAAATCAGCATCAAATGTTGGAAATGATGTCAGGTGAACTGATTCGTGCGCCGCTGCCTCACCTGCTCGGATCAAAACTTGCCAGACGTGTTCAGTAATAAAGGGAACCATTGGAGACATAAGCTGAGTCAGCGTTTTAAGGCAAGTAAAGAGAGTTTCAAGTGCTTCGGCTTCGCCACCCCAGAAGCGTCTACGTGAGCGACGAACATACCAATTAGAGAGGTCATCGATAAATGCTGCAAGCAAGCGTCCGGCTTCTTGTGAATCAAAGCCTGCATACGCGCTGTCGACATCTCTGACGAGAGCATTGAGCTCAGAGATGATCCATTTATCCATGGTGACATCTGATTTTTTAGGTGCTGCTGGCATCACAAAATTTGCTGCATGAGCATATAAGGTGAAGAACGAGACCGTGTTCCAGTAAGTAAGTAGCGTCTTTCGCACAACATCAGAGAGGGCGTCATGGCCAACTCGGCGGGCGCTCCATGGAGAACCTGCTGCGAGCATGTACCAACGAACTGCATCTGCTCCATGTTGATCCATGAGCGGAATTGGTTGCAACACATTACCAAGGTGCTTACTCATCTTGCGTCCATCTTTATCCAGAATGTGGCCAAGACAGAGAACGGTTTTATAAGAGCTTTCATCAAAGACAAGCGTTCCTATTGTCATCAGGGTGTAGAACCAGCCGCGCGTCTGGTCAATTGCTTCGCAGATAAAGTCCGCTGGGTAAGAGGATTCAAATTCCTTGGCAGAGCCTTCTTTGTGTGGGTATCCCCACTGAGCAAAGGGCATTGCACCTGAGTCATACCAACAGTCAATAACTTCCGGCACACGATTCATTGTTTGCGAACAAGTTGGACATGGAAAAGTGATGTCATCAACATATGGGCGGTGTGGGTCGGTCTTTGAGAGTTCAGTGCCAGCAAGCGTGGAGAGCTCTGCAAGAGAACCTACACAGTAAAGATGTTCATCAGGGCAGCGCCACAATGGAAGCGGTGTTCCCCAGTAGCGATTTCTGGAAACGGCCCAATCAATGTTGTTCTCAAGCCAGTCGCCGTAGCGACCTGTCTTAATAGTCTCTGGGTGCCAATCTGTTTTAGCATTTTGGGCGATCAACTCATCTTTAATCGCAGTCGTGCGGATATACCAAGATGGTTGCGCGTAATACATAAGAGGGGTGTGGCAACGCCAGCAATGTGGATACGAGTGCTCAAATTGAAGTTGGCGGTAGAGAACGCCACGTGATTTAAGTTCCTTGATCAGAATTTTGTCAGCTTCTTTGAAAAATACTCCGCCTACTAGAGGGGTTTGGGCATTAAATGTTCCATCAGGGGCCATGGGATTAACAACAGGCAGTCCATATTTGCGACAAACAAGTAAGTCGTCAGCACCAAAAGCAGGTGATTGGTGGACTATTCCAGTTCCGTCTTCAGTTGTGACGTAATCAGCAAGAACAACAAAGTGAGATTCAGGAATTTCAATGAGATCAAGTGGGCGCTTATATGTGATCCGCTCAAGATCGCTTCCCAGAAACGAGGCGATAACTTTACGATCCTCGCCTAAAACATGTGCAAGGGGAGCGGCAACGACAAGGCGCTCTACTTTCTCGTCTGTAGTTACTTCACATACTTCGTAAGTAACCTTGGGGTTTACCGCAATTGCAGTATTTGATACCAAAGTCCAAGGCGTTGTTGTCCACACCAAGAAGGAGGCGTTGAGTTCAGCCAGCTTTCCTGATGTCGCTGGAAAGCGAATATAGACAGAAGGATCTTTAACATTTTCATACCCTTGGGCTAATTCGTGATCTGATAAACCGGTTCCGCAACGTGGGCAATAGGGAGCAACTCGGTGGTCTTGAACAAGTAATCCTTTTTTCCAGATTTGTTGTAGTGACCACCACACACTTTCAACATATTCAGGCGACATGGTCCAATAGGCCTCATCGAAATCAACCCAAAAGCCCATGCGACGAGTCATGGATGTGAATTCATCTACATGGCGCTGCACGGATTCGCGGCACTTATCGTTAAATGCAGCGATGCCATACTTTTCAATATCCCCTTTACCTGAGAAACCAAGTTCCTTTTCAACGGCGATTTCAACAGGAAGACCATGGCAGTCCCAACCCGCTTTACGGATTACTTGATGGCCTTTCATTGTTTGGTAACGTGGAAATAAATCCTTAAATACTCGAGCTTCGATGTGGTGAGTTCCAGGTGAACCATTTGCAGTTGGAGGACCCTCATAGAAAGTCCAACGTGGTGCGCCATCACGGGCTGAAACTGACTTTTCAAAAATGTTGTTCTTTTCCCAGAACTTCAAAATGTCCTGCTCTACAGAAGGCAGGTCAATTTGTGGGGCAAGGGTGCGGAAGGATCCGTCAGACTTTTCGGCCACCAGTACCCCTTCACGCTTAGATGAATTAAGAGGGCGAGTCTAGCGCGGCAGAGTTGGTAAAACTGGGGGTTGGGTTCTAGCCTTCTGCCGCAGCATAAAGGGTTCGCCCGCAGGAAAAACTAGAGAAGCGAAAATTTACATGGCAATACTTAAGAAAAAAGCAGCAAAGAAATCACCTGCCAAGAAGGCGACTGCCAAGAAAGTCGCCACGAAAGCACCAGTGAAGAAAAAGAGCGCTGCAAAAAAGGCTCCTGCAAAAAAGGCTCCTGCCAAGAAGGCCGCACCTGCAAAGAAAGTTGCAGGCCGTTCTCCAAATATTGTTAAGCCATCTCTGGCCAAGCGCAAGCCTGGCAAACCGTTTCCTGCAAAGCTCCAGAGCACAACAAAAGGTGACTCAACCACAATCACAGTGACCCCTCGCGAAGTTAATAATGGGCCTGAAGTTGTTGTTGAAGAGCGCCGCCTGGTTATGCCACCACCGCCTCGTCCCACAAAGAGTGGAAAGAAAGTTGCCCCGCTCAAACCCATTAAGGCCGCTCCCGCACCACACGTTGTTGCAGCTGGTGAGAATCCTTGGACCGCTACTGAACTTAAAGCTATGAAGACTGAATTAGGCAAGGAACTTGTTCGCTTGAAATCTGAGCTTGTTGATGCCGAGAGTGAGATGGAAGATCTTATTTTTGCTGCCGGAGTTGGTGCCGGAGATGATCAGGCCGATGCAGGTACCAAAACCTTCGAGCGCGAACACGAAATGTCATTGGTATATAACGCGCGTGACATGGTCATACAGACAGAGCGTGCCATTGAAAGAATTGATACTAAGACTTATGGACGATGCGAAGAATGTGGCAACGCGATTGGTAAGGCACGTCTACAAGTATTCCCTCGCGCAACACTTTGCATGGTATGTAAGCAGAAAGAAGAACGACGCTGAGCAAACCCAAACCATTTTCACCGAATGCACTTGCGGTTCGGTGGCTTGCCGGGGTTTCACTTATTGTCTTCATCTTTGACGCGGGGAGCAAGGCATTAGCGATCAGGACTCTCTCCTCCGCCCCTATAAAAGTTATTGGCAGCTTCCTTGAGCTTGAACTCACAAGCAACTCAGGGGCCGCATTTAGTTTGGCGACAAGTGCCACGCTCTTTCTCTCTCTTCTTTCACTAGCGGCAATTGTGGGAATCTATTTATTTGCTAGAAGCATCACTTCAAGAGCTTGGGGGATTGCTTTAGGCTTTTTACTCGGCGGAATCTGCGGCAATCTCAGTGATCGAATTTTTAGAAGTCCCTATTGGCTTAAAGGAGCAGTAACCGACTGGATTAAATTGCCTCATTGGCCGGTATTTAATCTTGCAGACACCTCTATTGTTATCTCTGCAGCCACTATCGGCTTGCTCCTTATTAAGAACGTGAAACCGAGGGCATTTGATGACGCTTCCTGAGAGCTTGAAGCGGCAGGAGCGAGTCATCTCTATTCCTGAGGGCCTGGATCAAGAGAGAGTAGATGCAGCACTTGCACGCATGTTGGGCTTGAGCCGTTCGGTCATAGTTGATCTCATTGAGTCCGGAGAAATCAGCAAATCTGGAAAAGTTGTCACTAAATCTGACAAAGTCTCAACGGGTGATGTTCTTGAAATATTGATGCCAGCAGCCAAACTACCTCCAACTCTTACCGCAACCCCCATTGAAGGATTAGATGTTGTCTTTAATGATGACCACATAATTGTTATTAATAAACCTGCTGGAGTTGCTGCCCATCCAAGTCCTGGATGGCAAGGACCAACAGTTATCGGGGCGATTATTGCTGCCGGCTACAACGTCTCAACTAGTGGGGCTGCCGAGCGACAAGGCGTAGTTCATCGACTTGACGTTGGAACAACTGGGTTGATGGTTGTTGCTAAAGATGAAGCATCCTATGCAAATTTAAAGGATCAGTTTAGAGACAGAGTTGTGAAAAAGGTTTATCACGCGATGGTGCAGGGACATATGGATCCTTCCGAGGGAACGATCGATGCTCCGATCAATCGTCATCCGCGCGAAGATTATCGATTTGCTGTAGTTGCAGATGGCAAACCGAGCATCACGCATTACAAATCACTGGAGTTGTTTCCTGCAGTCTCACTATTGGAGATTGAATTAGAAACTGGGCGCACCCATCAGATTAGGGTTCACTTTTCCGCGCTTCATCACCCGCTTGTTGGTGATCTCACATATGGGGCAGACCACACGATCGCTGAACGACTTGAGATGCACAGGCCATGGCTACACGCACGCCAACTTGCCTTCACGCACCCGATCACAGGGGAGTACCTGTCATTTAATTGCGAGTACCCAAGCGATCTGACACGCTCACTTGCGACCTTAGCCCGAAACAGCCATGGGAATTAATCTCAGTAGTAATCTGCCTAACCGTGTCTGACAATTCCAGTTTCGCCCACCTCCACGTTCACACAGAGTACTCAATGCTCGATGGTGCAGCGCGAGTCGAGGAATTGGTCCAAGAGGTAGCTAGGCAGGGAATGCCCGCAATTGCGATTACAGATCACGGAAATGTTTTTGGCGCTTATGAATTTAATAAGCAAGCCAAGAAAGCCGGCGTTAAACCAATTATTGGAATAGAAGCTTATGTTGCACCTGAGAGCCGTTTTGATAAGAAGCGTGTGAAGTGGGCAGACGGCGGAGAGGACGATGTCTCAGGTGGTGGTGCATATACGCATATGACGATTCTTGCGGAGAACAACACTGGCCTCAGCAATTTATTCAAACTATCGTCACTTGCTTCCCTCGAAGGTTTTTATTACAAGCCCCGCATGGATCGTCAATTACTTTCTCAGTATTCAGAAGGCTTGATTGCAACGACAGGCTGCCCAGGCGGAGAAATTCAAACAAAGATCCGTATGGGTGCATATAAAGATGCATTGACCGCAGCGTCAGAGTTAAGAGACTTATTTGGTAAAGAGAATTTCTATCTAGAAATTATGGACCACGGGATCGATATCGAGAACCGTGTCAAGGCAGATCTTCTCAAATTAGCTAAAGAGCTAGGGCTTCCGTTGCTCGCAACTAATGACCTGCATTACACAAAGCATGAAGATGCCGGAGCGCATGAAGCGCTTTTATGTGTTCAATCAGGATCCACTATTGCCGACCCAAAGAGATTCAAATTTGAAAATAGTGAGTTCTACCTCAAGAGTGCTGCGCAAATGCGCGAATTATTCTCTGATATTCCTGAGGCATGCGATAACACCCTATTGATTGCTGAGCGTTGCAACATCACTATGCGTGAAAATGAAAACTTACTTCCTAAATTTGAAGTGCCAGATGGACAGACTGAAGATTCATGGCTGCGTTCACTTGCCGAGAAGGGCCTAGTCGAACGAATGGGCGGAACTGTCCCTCCCGAATACAAAGAGCGTTTGAATTATGAACTCGACGTCATGATCAAGATGGGATTCCCTGGTTACTTTTTAGTTGTTTCAGACCTGTGCGCTCATGCTCGTGAAGTAGGCATCCGAGTTGGCCCAGGTCGAGGCTCTGCTGCTGGTTCACTTGTTTCTTATTCACTCGGAATTACCGCCCTTGATCCAATTAAGCATGGTCTTTTGTTTGAGCGCTTCTTGAATCCAGAGCGTATTTCAATGCCAGATATTGATCTTGACTTCGATGAACGACGACGCTCGGAGATGATCGCTTACGCAACAAACAAATATGGCGAAGGCCGAGTTGCCCAGATCATTACCTATAGCAACATTAAATCTAAGCAAGCGCTAAAAGATTCAACTCGGGTACTTGGATACCCATATGCAATTGGTGACAAAATTACCAAAGCTCTACCGCCAACAATAATGGGCAAAGACATAACTCTTTCTGGGATTTTTGATTCTAAGAACGAACGTTTTGGTGAGGCAGGCGAGTTCCGCTCACTTTATGAGAGTGATCCAGATGCTAAGCGAATCGTGGATACGGCAAGAGGTCTTGAAGGCTTGAAAAGACAGTGGGGAGTACACGCAGCTGGTGTGATTTTATGTCGCGAGCCACTCCTTGATGTGATTCCTATTCATCGTAGAGAAGCAGACGGTGCGATCATCACCCAGTTCGACATGGGAGCTTGTGAATCTATTGGACTACTCAAGATGGACTTCTTGGGGCTTCGAAATCTCTCAGTGCTTGATGATTGCTTACTCAATATTAAAGCGAATGCAGGAGAAACCGTTGATCTTTCTACGCTTGCATTGGATGACAAGAAAACCTATGAGCTACTTGGCAAAGGCGAAACACTCGGCGTCTTCCAACTAGATGGTGGGCCGATGCGGGCGCTGCTGCGTCAGATGGCGCCAGACTCGTTTGAAGATATTTCAGCTGTGATTGCCCTCTATCGCCCAGGACCTATGGGAGTGAATGCGCATACTGATTACGCTGATCGAAAAAATAAGCGCAAAGTAGTTGAGCCAATACATCCAGAACTCTCTGAACCCCTCAAGGAAATCTTGGGTGACACTTACGGCCTCATCGTCTATCAAGAACAAGTAATGGCGATCGCGCAAAAAGTTGCTGGCTTTTCCTTAGGACGAGCAGATTTATTACGCAAAGCGATGGGTAAGAAGAATAAGGAAATCCTAGATAAAGAATATGTAAATTTTGAAGCTGGAATGCAAGCAAATGGTTTTGGTACTGGGGCAATCAAAAAGTTATGGGACACCTTGATTCCGTTCTCCGACTATGCATTTAACCGAGCTCACAGTGCTGGGTATGGCCTTGTCTCATATTGGACCGCGTATCTGAAGGCAAATTACCCAACGGAATATATGGCTGCACTTTTGACGAGTGTTCGAGATGATAAAGATAAGAGCGCCCTCTATTTGAGTGAGTGTCGACGTATGGGTATTAAAGTGCTGCCTCCGGATGTCAATGAATCATCTTCTGACTACACCCCACTGGGAGCGGATATTCGCTTTGGCCTTACCGCGATTCGAAATGTGGGAGAGAACGTTGTTGCTTCTATTACGGCTAATAGAGCAAGCAAAGGTCGCTATAACTCATTTGGAGATTTCCTTACTAAGGTTGATCAGAGCGTGTGTAATAAGAAGACAATTGAATCTCTCATCAAAGCTGGTGCTTTTGATTCACTTGGATCCTCACGGCGCGGCTTAATGATGGTTTATTTGGAAGCTCTTGATTCAATTTCAGAGACAAAACGCGCTGAATCCATCGGGCAGTTTGACCTGTTTGGTTCAGCTAATGCTGAAGCACCAACATCTGTTTCTGGTCTTCAGTTGGATATCCCCACTGGGGAATGGGAAAAGCGGATGCTTCTTACTTATGAAAGAGAGATGCTTGGGCTTTATGTCTCAGATCATCCACTGCTTGGAATGGAGCATGTTTTAAGAGCGGCAGTAGATATTCCACTTTCACAATTATCCGATGATTCTGTCGGCCATGATCAAATTGTGACCATTGGAGGTTTAATTACACAAGTACAGAGAAAAGTTTCCAAGCAAGGAAACGCTTGGGCAATAGTTTCAATTGAAGATCTAGAAGGTGCAGCCGATGTTCTCTTCTTTGCAACCACATATGTGAATTACGCAATGAATTTAATTGAGGATCAAGTAGTGACAATTAGAGGCCGCGTTGACAAGCGTGAAGAAGCCCCTCGCATCACAGCGCTAGAAATGTCACTGCCAGATATAACCGGAGCGCCAGCAGGGCCCCTTGTGATCACGATGAGCGCTGCTCGAGTAACGCCGCCGTTGGTTGATCGCATGAAAGAAATTCTGCGATCCCATCCTGGCTCTCGGGAAGTTCACTTAAAATTAGATGATGGGCAAAAAGGGCTTGTGATGAAGATTGATGATGATCTTCGGGTGACTGCCTCGCCAAGTTTGAGCGCAGACTTGAAATCCGTCCTTGGTCCAGACTGTTTGGTCTCTTAGCTTTTATTTGTACCTTCCGGGACTTCCAACGCTTTAGAATGACTCAGTGAATTCCCCTATAGGCCTAGATATCCGCACGGTAGATTTTCGCGGCAAGTCCTTATCTCGTGGGCAATATCGTAAAGCGCTACCCCGAGCAATTATGGATATTGAGACTGCCATGGTCGCTATTGCGCCGATACTTAAGCGAGTTGAAAATGGAAATGAAGAAACCCTTCGTGAACTTGCGGAAGAATTTGAAGGGGTAAAGCCAGCCCACATTCGTGTTACACAAAGTGAATTAGATAAAGCACTAGCAGACCTTGACCCACAAATTCGCGCTGCGCTTGAAACTGCAATCGAGCGAATTAAGAAAGTGCATGGCAGCCAAATTAGACAATCACAAACAACGCAAGTAGTTCCTGGAGCAGAAGTCACACAGCGTTGGATACCAGTTGATCGTGTTGGACTTTACGTTCCTGGAGGGCTCGCCGTTTATCCAAGTTCGGTGATGATGAATGTGATACCCGCCCAGATTGCGCAAGTTGCAAGTATTGCTGTTGCCTCACCTCCGCAAAAAGAATTTAATGGTCTGCCACACCCAACTATTTTGGCAACGTGCGCCCTACTTGGGATTAAAGAAGTGTATGCAGTCGGGGGAGCGCAAGCTGTTGCGATGTTCGCATATGGTGTTGACGGAGTTTGTGAGGCCACAGATCTTGTTACTGGTCCGGGAAATATTTACGTCGCAGCAGCAAAGCGAGCCTTGCGTGGGAAAATTGGCATTGATTCGGAGGCAGGCCCAACCGAGATTGGGATTCTTGCAGATGAGAGCGCTATTGCCGCAGAAGTTGCTGCTGACCTCATCAGCCAAGCAGAGCACGATGTACATGCAGCAGCTGTTCTTGTGACCACCTCTGAAGCACTTGCGCAAAGTGTTCGGGAAGAACTTGGAAAGCGCGTACCAGCGACAAAGCACTCGGTGAGAATTACGACTGCGCTAAACGGAATTCAATCTGCGATTGTTCTTGTTGAGTCTATTCAACAAGGCATAGATGTGGTTAATGCGTTAGCAACTGAGCACTTGGAACTACATGTAACAGATGTAGAAAAAGTTGCACTATCTATTAGAAATGCGGGCGCTGTCTTTCTTGGACGCTTCACCCCTGTGTCACTGGGCGATTATGCAGCTGGCTCAAATCACGTTCTTCCAACGGGTGGATGTGCTTGTCACTCCAGCGGGCTATCTGTTCAAACATTTTTAAAGGGCGTTAATTTCATTTCTTATGATGAGGCATCCTTTAATCAGATTGCCCCGACAGTTATCACTTTGGCAAACGCTGAGGATTTACCTGCACACGGTGAAGCAATGTCAGCACGATTTGAAGGGAAAAGATAATGGCATCTGCCTGGCCATACTGGCTGCCTATTCGTGCCGACCTCTACGGAATCTCTCCATATGGAGCGCCTCAAATTTCTGATGTGGTTGCGCTCAACACAAACGAGAATCCATTTGAACTCCCTAAAACTGTTCAAGATGCGATTGTCTCTCGTATTAGTGAAGTAGTGCACAGCCTAAATCGCTATCCAGATCGTGATGCACAAGCACTTCGCAGCAAACTTGCGGAATATATTTCTAAGACAACTGACACAAATGTCACAAGTGAGAACATCTGGGCGGCTAACGGGAGTAATGAAATCCTCCAAACAATCATGATTGCTTGCGGAGGAGCCGATCACCTTGCAATTGGATTCACTCCTTCTTATTCAGTGCATCCACTCATTGCTCAGCTCACTAGAACTCCTTGGTTTGCCGGAACTCGCGATCAGGATTTTGCCATCGATATGGCTGTTGCCAAGAAGCTCATTCTTGAGAAGAACCCTTCATTGATATTTGTGACAACTCCAAACAATCCTTCTGGCACTTCAACACCCCTTACTCACATCCGTGAGTTGGCAGATCTCGCCGGACAAGTTGGAGCCCTACTTATTGTTGATGAGGCATACGCGGAGTTTTCTCAAGAAGCCTCAGCGGTGGGTCTGATTGCAGATTTCCAGCATGTAGTCGTTGTCAGAACCATGAGTAAAGCATTCGCTTTTGCTGGAACTAGACTCGGTTACCTCGTTGCGCATCCAGCCGTAGTGAACGCGGCGCTTATCGCGCGACTTCCTTATCACCTCAGCTCGATTACACAGGCATCGGCAGAAGTTGCATTAGATCACGCTGAATTGATGCAGGGAGAGATTGCAACAATTATTTCTGAGCGTTCAAGGGTTGCGGAGGCTATTGCTTCAATGGGTTACAAACCTCTCCCTAGCGCAGCAAACTTCATTCTCTTCAGTGGGTTCACAGATGAAGCAAATGCCGTCTGGCAGCGCCTTTTGGATCGGGGTATTTTAATACGAGATATTGGACTCCGTGGATATTTGCGCGTGACTATAGGAACACCGGCTGAAAATGATCAATTTATAGCGGCGCTTCGAGGAATTACGGAATAATCAGCTCTATCACACCACTGCTAGATGAGAGAGAAATAAATGAGTGCTCCACGTATCGCAACAGTTGAACGTAAGACCAAAGAGTCGGAAGTATTGGTCAAACTCAACCTTGATGGCACAGGTGTTATCGATATTCAGACGGGCGTTCCATTTTTTGAGCACATGCTTTCTCAGCTGGGCAAGCACGCCGGATTTGATCTAACAGTGAAGACAACAGGCGATGTTGATGTTGACTCCCACCACACGGTTGAAGACACTTCACTCGCATTTGGTCAAGCACTCAGAGAAGCACTTGGCGATAAGGCAGGCATTCGCCGCTTTGGAGATGCGATGGTTCCACTTGATGAAGTTCTCGTTCAAGCGGCTGTTGATCTATCGGGCCGACCTTATCTAGTACACCGTCAACCTGAGATTGTTGAATTAATTGGCACCTTTGATACGACACTTGGACGCCATATTTGGGAATCTATAGTTGCTGAAGCGCGTATTGCTTTACATATTCGTGTTCTAGAAGGCCGTAACGCTCACCACGTCTTTGAAGCCCAGTTCAAAGCTGTTGCGCGCGCACTACGTGATGCAGTGGCGATTGATGGGCGCGTTACAGGAATTCCCTCAACTAAGGGCACTCTTTGATTGCAATTCTTGACTATGGTTCTGGCAATCTTCGTTCGGCCCAACGTGCTTTTGAACTCACTGGAATCAAGACTGTCATTACATCGGATCCAAAGGCCTGCGCTGATAGCGACGGTCTAGTTGTTCCGGGAGTTGGTGCCTTCGGAGCATGCATGAAGCAGTTAGTAGATGCTGGTGGCAAAGAAATAATCTTGAATCGAGTTTCTGCTGGTAAACCTGTTATTGGAATCTGTGTGGGCTTACAAATACTTTTTGAGCAGGGTACCGAAAAAGGTGGAGCAAGTGGAGTTGGTGTCTTACCCGGGGAGGTAAGCGAACTTAAATCTGAGATCTTGCCTCACATTGGTTGGAATACGGTTTCTGCAGGAAAAGGTTCAAGACTCTTTGAAGGACTAGATGGGGCTTCCTTTTACTTTGTTCATTCATACGCAGCAAAGAAGGGTGTCCCAGATGCTGTGAATAGTTGGACTGAGTATGGAGAGAAGTTTTTGTCTGCGGTCGAGTGGAACTCTGTATGCGCTGTTCAATTTCACCCAGAAAAGAGTGGTGCAAATGGTGCGCGCTTAATCTCGAATTGGGCAAAGACTCTCTGATGAATACTTTAAATAAACTAGAGCTTCTACCTGCCATTGATGTTAAAGATGGTCGCGCTGTCCGACTTGTTCAGGGAGAACTCAGCGCAACTAGTCAGTACGGCTTGCCCATCGAAGTGGCTAAAGAATTTGCTGATGCGGGCGCCGAGTGGATCCACCTCGTTGATTTAGATGCTGCCTTTGGCTTAGGTAACAATGCTGTCCTCCTTGAAGAGGTGATCAAAAGTGTTGATATCAAGGTTGAGTTATCCGGCGGCATTAGAGATGATGAGTCTTTACGTCGCGCACTTGCCACTGGTTGTAAGCGAGTAAACCTTGGCACCGCAGCTCTTGAAAACCCCGATTGGACTGCAAAAGTAATTGCTGAATTCGGCGATCGCATTGCAGTTGGCCTCGATGTTAGAGGTCATACCTTGGCAGCGCGCGGCTGGACAAAAGAAGGTGGAAATCTTTTTGAAACACTAGAGCGCTTAGATCGCGATGGATGCGCAAGATATATCGTGACAGATGTCGCTAAGGATGGAACTCTCACAGGCCCAAATCTTTCTTTGTTGCGTGAAGTCTGCGCCGCAACAAATAAACCAGTAGTGGCAAGTGGTGGAGTTTCAAGTTTGAGAGATTTAGAAGCTATACGTGAGCTCACATCAATTGGTGTGGAAGGGGCGATAGTGGGCAAAGCACTATATGCAGGCGCCTTCACACTTCAGCAAGCACTCAGCGAGGCGAGCAAATGACATTGGCTAAGCGAATCATTCCTTGCCTAGACGTTGCCAACGGGCGAGTTGTTAAGGGCGTAAATTTTCAAAATTTGGTGGATGCCGGAGATCCAGTTGAGCTTGCAAAGCTATACGGAGATGCGGGCGCAGACGAGCTAACCTTTCTAGATATCTCTGCCTCAGTTGAAGAACGTTCAACAACGCTAGAGATGGTGGCTAGGACTGCCGAGCAGGTGTTCATTCCGCTAACGGTAGGTGGCGGTATTCGAAGTGTGAGCGATGTTGACGCGCTTCTTCGTGCTGGCGCTGACAAAGTAAGTATTAACACCGCTGCAATCTCTCGCCCTGAACTCATCAGCGAAATCTCTGACCGTTTTGGTGATCAAGTGCTCGTTCTATCTGTTGATGCACGTCGTGGCGCGACAGCATCTGGATTTGAAGTTACAACACACGGAGGAAGAGAAGGTGTGGGACTTGATGCGCTTGCTTGGATTGATGAGGCAACAGGGCGAGGAGTCGGAGAGATTCTTCTCAACTCCATGGATGCTGACGGAACGCGCGAAGGCTTTGATATTGAGATGATTACAAAAGTTCGAAGCAAAACCAGAGTGCCACTCATTGCGAGCGGGGGAGCAGGAAAGTTAGAAGATTTTGCTCTTGCCCTAGATGCTGGCGCTGACGCACTGCTGGCCGCGAGCGTTTTCCACTTCGGGACTTTCACCATTCATGAGGTGAAAGAGTTTCTAGCAAAAAAGGGATATTCGGTCCGCCTCTAACCGCCTTTAAGGCAGAATACGGCTATGCCAAATCCAACTTCAATACCAACTCAAATAGCTGCAAGACTTGCTGCTGGGGAGCTTGTTGCTGCGATTGCCCAAGATGCCGAGAGTAAAGATGTTCTGATGTTGGCTTGGATGAATCAGCAGGCGCTGGCGCAAACACTTGAAACGGGCAGAGTTACTTACTGGAGCAGAAGCAGAAATGAACTCTGGGAGAAGGGCCTCACCTCCGGCAACACTCAAAAGTTGGTAAGTATTGCATTTGATTGCGATGCTGATGCTATTTTGCTTCAGGTTTATCAAGTAGGAGTGGCATGTCACACAGGTGAGCGAACATGCTTTCACAATCAGATAGACATGCATTTTGAGTAGTCAAATAACATTAGATGAATTTCGTGAATTTGCACGCTCTTACAATGTTATTCCCGTTTCCAGGAAATATTTGGCAGATACGCAGACTCCTCTGACGATCTATCACAAGCTCGCTGGAAACCGTCCAGGAACTTTTCTCTTGGAATCTGCTGACGTCGGCGGGACATGGTCACGGTATTCATTTATCGGCATCCATTCACAATCAACACTCACTGAAATCGATGGGAAGGCAGCATGGATAGGATCAGTGCCATCTGGAGCACCCGTTGGAATAGATCCGCTTGAAGCGCTAAAGATTGCAGCGACACATTTACGTTCACCACATATCCCAGGTCTACCACCACTAACAGGAGGACTTGTTGGCTATGCCGGTTATGACATTGTTCGTAGACTTGAAAAGATCTCAAATATTGCAAGTGCAGAGATAGACCTTCCTGAAATTGCATTCATGCTCACATCTGATTTAGCTGTCTTTGATCACTTCAATGGATCACTTACCTTGATTGCTAACGCAATTAATTGGAATGGAAGCGCCGATGGAGTTGATGAGGCTTACCTCGATGCAAATAAACGACTTGATAAATTGGAAGAAATACTCAAGACCCCAACAGATTCTGACATAAATCGGGAGATCGTGAAAGTTAAACCCGAATATGAGCGCCGAACGACTTCTGAGGAGTTCCAATCACGAGTAGAGAGCATTAAGGAAGAAATTCGAAGTGGAGAGGCATTCCAAGTGGTGCTTTCTCAAAGATTTGTTATGGATGTTCAGGCAGATGCCTTTGATGTCTACCGAGCGTTGCGTGCATCGAACCCCAGCCCTTATATGTATTTATTTAGATTCCATGATGGTTTAGAAGTTGTTGGTTCTAGTCCAGAAGCACTCGTCAAAATTCATGGTGATGAAGTGATGATTCACCCTATTGCGGGGACAAGGCCTAGGTCTGATGATGCAGAGACTGATATTCGACTCGGTGAAGAGTTGATGGCGGATCCAAAGGAGCGAGCCGAGCACCTCATGCTGGTAGATCTTGGTCGCAATGATCTTGGTCGTACATGTAAAGCAGGTTCAGTGGAAGTAATCGAATTTATGAAACTTGAACGTTATTCACATGTAATGCACATTGTTTCGACAGTTACCGGAAAACTTGCTCCTGAATACAAACCAGTTGATGCACTTCTTGCAGTATTTCCAGCCGGAACATTGTCAGGGGCACCTAAACCTCGCGCGATGCAGATCATCGAAGAAAATGAACCGACAAGGCGGGGCATATACGGTGGAACGATTGGCTATTTGGATTTCAGAGGAAACATTGATGCATGTATTGCAATCAGAACAGCCGTTATTAAGAGCGGCAAGGCTTATGTTCAGGCGGGCGCAGGAATTGTTGCCGATTCCGTTGCTGCATCTGAAGATATGGAATGCCAGAATAAAGCTGCAGCGGTGTTAGCTGCTATTGCCTCTGCAAATGAAATGCGAAGCATCTGATGCTTTTAACTAAATTATTTATTGTGGCAACTATTTTTGCACTTGGTTTCTATTTTACTTTTCGCTTGATAAAGCGTGGCTTATCTAAAAAGTATGAACCAAAGGCGCCTACTCCCTGGAACTCACTGACTGAGGGTATAGATCCAACGGCTAGGGATCACAAATGAGTTCAGCACTTGAGTCGATTGTTGCGGGTGTACTAGAAGATGTAGCCGCAAGGCAGATTCCAATTGCTGAAATTAAGAAATTGGCGTCGAAAGCTTCTTTGCCGAGAGATGCTTACGCAGCGCTTAATAAATCTGGAACACAGATAATTGCCGAGATAAAGAGAGCTTCACCCAGCAAAGGGGCGCTTGCTCCAATCCTAGATCCAGTTGCCCTTGCTCAAACTTATGAGAATGCAGGGGCGGCGATAATCAGTGTCCTTACTGAAGAACGAAAGTTTGGTGGGAAGTCTGAAGATTTAGTTTTAGTCAGGGAATCGGTAAAGATTCCAGTTTTGCGGAAAGATTTCATTGTTACGGAGTTCCAAGTATACGAAACGCGGGCGCTAGGAGCCGATCTCATGCTTCTGATCGTTGCCGCACTGAGCGATGCACAGATGAAGGATTACTACAGTTTGGCAACTGACTTAGGTATGAATGTATTGATTGAGGTTCATGACGAGTCTGAAATCGAACGTGCTTTAAAGATTTCTCCGAAAATCATTGGCGTAAATGCACGAAATTTGAAAACACTTGAAATTAATGAGCGTGCATTTGAAGATTTGCTTCCATTGATTCCAAGGGAGATTCTTCGAGTCGCAGAATCTGGTATTTCGACTCGAGAACAGGTGCGTCAGGCTGAAGTGAGTGGCGCAAAGGCAATATTGGTAGGGGAGACTCTTGTTCGTGCTGGAGATCCAGCGGTTGCAATTTCAACTCTCCTCGGCAAATAGGCTGCTGGTACCTTTTACCTATGAGCACCCCTGTCGATTCACAAGTTCTTGGCCACTTCGGGCCGTATGGTGGCAGGTTTGTTCCCGAAGCTCTCATTGCTGCATTGGATGAGTTAACACTTGCTCATGAGATGGCTCTGAGTGATCCTGACTTTCAAAAGGAATTGGCAGACCTGCACCGTACTTATACGGGGCGCCCAAGCATCATTACAGAGGCAAAACGTTTTGCTCAACATGCAGGTGGGGCAAGAATTTTATTAAAGCGTGAGGATCTGAACCACACTGGTTCTCACAAGATTAACAACGTTCTTGGACAAGCACTCTTAACAAAGCGAATGGGCAAAAAACGCATCATTGCAGAAACTGGCGCAGGCCAACATGGCGTTGCTGCTGCAACAGCTGCGGCGCTCATGGGCCTGGACTGTGTTGTTTATATGGGCGAGGAAGATACAAAACGGCAATCTCTTAATGTTGCACGAATGAAGCTACTCGGCGCAGAAGTTGTTCCTGTTACCCAAGGAAGTAAAACTCTTAAGGATGCTATCAATGAAGCTATGCGCGACTGGGTTACTAATGTTGAAACAACTCACTATCTTCTCGGCACAGTCGCAGGGCCACATCCATTTCCGACCATGGTGAGAGACTTTCATCGCATCATTGGTGTTGAGGCACGTGAACAATGCCTAGAACTGATTGGTCGTTTACCAGATGCTGTACTTGCGTGTGTAGGAGGAGGATCTAATGCAATTGGAATCTTCCACCCTTTCATTGAAGACAAGAACGTTCGCCTTATCGGATTAGAAGCTGGCGGAAGAGGAATTGAATCTGGATTGCATGCGGCAACAATTTCAGGCGGAACTCCAGGTGTACTCCATGGGACCCGTTCATATGTGTTGCAAGATGACAATGGGCAAACAATCGAGTCACATTCGATTTCAGCAGGCCTGGACTACCCAGGAGTGGGACCAGAGCACGCATACCTTCATGACATTGGTCGCGCCGAATACAGAGCAATCACCGACGATGAAGCCATGTATGCCTTTTCTTTACTTTCTAAGGCTGAAGGAATTATTCCAGCAATTGAAACAGCTCACGCGTTAGCCGGGGCAATGCAGGTAGGAAATGAACTTGGACCAGATGCCGTTTTGCTGATCAATCTTTCTGGGCGCGGAGATAAAGATGTTCAAACCGCTGCTGCATACTTTGGCATCCCGCTGTAAATGAGCACGCCACTCGATAATTTATTCGTTAAAACAAGAAGCGAAAATCGAGCAGCTCTCATTGGTTTTCTACCAGCGGGCTTCCCATCTCAGTCTGCGTCAATTTCCATCCTGACTGCAATGGTTGAGGGGGGATGTGATGCCATTGAAATTGGCTTTCCATACAGCGATCCGGTTATGGATGGCCCAGTAATTCAAGCCGCTTCAGATCAATCGCTTAAGCAAGGAACTGGATCACGCGAAGTTTTTGCAATAGTAAAAGAAATTGCCCCATTAGCTCCAACTGTAGTGATGACATATTGGAACCCTATTGAGCGTTATGGTGTAACCAAGTTTCTCACTTCGATGAATGAAAACGGCGGAAGTGGAGCGATTACGCCAGATTTAACGATCGAAGAATCTTCCCAATGGATGGATGAGACTAAAAAAGCTGATTCCAATCGCATATTTGTAGTTGCTCCAAGCACAAGTGATGAGAGACTAAAAAAGGTTGCCGAGGCCTCGACAGGCTTTATTTATGCTGCGTCTCTCATGGGAGTCACAGGAACACGTACATCAGTCTCAACGAGCGCTCAAACTCTGGTTGATAGAATTCGCAAGGTTACTGACAAGCCGGTTGCTGTTGGTTTGGGCGTTTCGACCCCAGAACAAGCGCATGAAGTAGCGCAGTATGCAGATGGAGTAATTGTCGGTTCAGCTTTCATACGTTTAATTCAGGAATCAAAATCAGAAGAAGAAGGAATTGAGAAAGTGAGAAATCTCGCAAAGGCTCTTGCTGAGGGAGTAAAGCGCTCATGAAGAAGTTTTTCAATCCAACTGTTCAGCCGTGGCTGACACTTCTTGCACGTTTGATTCTCGGAGGCGTCCTGCTTGCTGCTGGTTGGATCAAGGCTATGAAACCGAGTGAGGCTGCGGCTTCAGTTCGAGTTTATGAAGTCTTGCCAGTGAATATCGCAAATACTTTTGGTTACACACTGCCGTGGGTTGAGATCGGAATTGCGCTCCTACTCATTGTTGGAATTTGGTCCAGGTGGACAAGCGTTGCAGCTGGCACTCTGATGCTTCTTTTTGTTATTGCTATCGCTCAGGCTTGGGCAAGAAAGCTACCGATCAACTGCGGTTGCTTCGGAAACGGTGGTATCACTACAGATGGCAAAGTTCATCCCTGGACATATGCAACAGAGATTATTCGAGACATAGGTCTAATTTTGCTCTCAATTTTTATTACTTACTTCCCAGGAGGTAAGTTTGCCCTAGATACTGGAAATGAAAATCATGAGAATGGTGGAGAAAGATAATGGCTGCAAGCAATAAGGGTTCAAGCGGTAAAGGCGATAAGACCACACGTAATCTTGTTGTTGGAATGATTCTTTTGGTTGTTGTTGCAGGCGCTGGCGCCGCTCTTGCCTCTAACCATGCTGTTAAAAACGCATCAAAACCATCTGCCGTTGAAGCTTCTGATGGTGATGGAATCGGATTTAATCCCAATGCTCCAGTAAAAGTTGATTTCTATGAAGATTTTCAATGCCCGCATTGCCGCGACTTTGAAGCAGTCAACAGTGGTTACATTAATAAATTAACTACGGATGGAAAAATTCATGCTGTTTTTCACCCAATGTCATTCATCGGAAACGAGTCAGTTTTGACGGCAGCGGCAGCAGCATGTGCATCTGATCAAGGCAAGTTCCTGCAACTACGTAATGCGATATTCGCAAATCAGGCGACAGAGAACAGCGGCGTTTGGACAAATACAAAGCTGATTGTCATGGGTGCAACCCTTGGAATATCCTCAAAGAAATATGCTGAATGTATTAATAGTGGCCAGTATTTGAACTGGACTAAAAATGTTGAGGATTATGCTGGAAAGGCAAATATCAATTCGACTCCGACAGTCTTGATTAACGGTAAGCCGATTGCGCAGAATACATATTTGAATGCAACTGCATTTCAAGCTGCATTTGTTGCCGCCGGCGTTAAGTAAGAGTTGTTTCACAGTTTTATCCCGACCCCATCAAGCTCTTCGGTGGGGCTGGGAGGAGTCACCATTCATTACTACGCACTATGCATCTTGCTGGCAATTGCTGTAGCCATTTGGATTGGAAAAGTTCGGTATGTACGAGCAGGTGGTATTGGGAGTGAAATTTATGATCTTGCAATTTATGTAGTCCCTGCTGGAATTATTGGCGGTCGTTTTTACCACGTCATCACAACACCAGAACTATATTTTGGACGCCGAGGAAATATTCTCGCTGCCTTCAAGATTTGGCAAGGTGGAATGGGTATCTGGGGAGCTATAGCCCTTGGTGTGCTCGTTGGATATTTATATTTCAAGGCAAAACCGCGATCACAAAGTTATTTAGTAGCACTTGATGCATTGGCGCCAGGAATCGTTTTAGCCCAGGGGATCGGTAGGTGGGGAAATTGGTTTAACGCAGAGTTGTTTGGGAAACCGACAACTCTTCCCTGGGGGTTAGAAATTCCTATGGGCAATCGCCCTATTGGATTTGAAAATTTTTCTACGTTTCATCCTACATTTCTCTACGAATCACTTTGGTGCTTGTTGATTGCCCTATTCATTCTCTATCTACCCTGGGTACGAGCCCTAAAAGACGGGAACCAATTTTTACTTTATGTGTTTCTTTATTGCATAGGGCGTCTATGGGTCGAATCTATACGGATCGATGAAGCTCATCACATATTTGGACTTCGGCTCAATATGTGGGTGGCTAGCATTTGTGTCATCACTTCTGGGGGATGGCTATACGCGACGCAGAAACGCGAAGCGAGTGGCCCTGCAGAGAGTGAAATTCCTAGGTAGAATCCCCGCATGCCTTTAGAACATGTCTATGAGCGAAACGTTCATCACAAGTCCCATAAATCTGGGTGGTTACGAGCTGCAGTTCTTGGAGCAAATGATGGGCTAGTTTCTAATGCATCTTTATTGATTGGCATTGCTGCTGCTGGACGAGTCAACTTACTTACCCTGACTGGTATTGCCGGAATTGCGGCTGGCTCAATGTCAATGGCGGTTGGTGAATATATTTCAGTTCAATCACAGTCTGATATTGAAGAATCAGATAGAAAAATGGAAATTGAACATCTAGCAATCGATCCCGAAGGCGAATTAGAAGAACTTGCGCAGATCTATGTGGAGCGAGGATTGCCTCATGACTTAGCTCGACAAGTTGCTGAAAAATTTACTGAGAGGAATGCTCTTGAGGCGCATCTTCGTGATGAACTTGGACATTTTGAAATGCATAAGGCAAGACCACTTCAGGCTGCGATTGCCTCAGCGCTTTCATTTGCCATCGGAGGGGCAATCCCACTTCTCGGTGCACTTATGCCGACTACCAGCGGCAAAGTTGGGATGATCATCTTGTTCACCCTTATTGGGCTCGTCGGCACGGGGGCAACAAGTTCAAAGCTCGCGGGCTCACCTCTCGTCCGAACTGTGCTTCGAGTATTCATCGGTGGCTCACTCGGCATGCTGATCACCGCGGGAATTGGCTCTCTAGTTCATATCTAAGCCAGGATAAATCCCTAAATTGATTCCGCCAATATGGCATTGGCTTGATACGCTTTCTCACTGCTCACGGTGGGGAACATCCCAGTCTTGAGTTCATCGTTAGGCCATCGAAGTCCTGACCGTCCTGCATAGTTTTCATAGGAGCGATCATGGGCTTATTTTCTACTGTGCCATCTGCACAAGGGTTGTACAACCCTGCCAATGAGCATGATGCATGTGGCGTTGCAATGGTCGCAACTCTCAATAAGAAGCCAACCCATGAAGTTGTCTCACAAGGTTTAACCGCGCTTCGCAATCTTGAACATCGCGGTGCGTCAGGAGCAGAACCAGACAGTGGTGATGGCGCTGGAATCCTCATTCGCATTCCTGATGAGTTCTACCGAAGCGTCGTCGAATTCACGCTTCCTGAAGTTGGCCACTACGCAACAGGCATAGCTTTTATTGATGCATCTTTTACAGATCAATCTGCTATTCAAAAATTTGCTGACGAAGAGAATGTAAAAATTCTCGGATGGCGTGAGTTGCCAATAAATGACTCATCTTTGGGCAAGACTGCCCTGTCAGTTATGCCACGATTTGTTCAAATCTTTATAGCTGGAGAACAGAACGAAGCAGATCTTGCTCTCGACCGTTTAGCTTTTTGCTTCCGTAAGCGCGTAGAGCATGCATTGCCAATTTACTTTCCTTCCTTGTCATCACGGACAATTGTTTATAAAGGCATGTTAACCACTGGCCAGTTAGAGGAATTTTTCCCTGACTTGTCCAATGAATTAGTGAAGTCACCACTAGCCGTTGTTCACTCACGTTTTTCAACTAATACGTTCCCTTCCTGGCCTCTCGCGCACCCATATCGATTCATAGCCCACAACGGAGAAATTAACACTGTTCGCGGCAACCGTAACTGGATGCGTGCTCGTGAAGCATTGCTTTCCAGTCCTTTGATTCCAGGAGATATCACAAGGCTTTTCCCTATTGTTGCTGCCAACGGAAGTGACTCAGCTTCATTTGATGAGGTTCTTGAACTTCTCTATCTCACAGGACGTTCATTGCCACATTCAATATTGATGATGATTCCTGAGGCATGGGAAAACCACGCGACAATGTCACAGGAGCGTAAAGACTTTTACGAGTTCCATTCATCAATGATGGAGCCATGGGACGGGCCAGCATGTGTCACATTTACTGATGGAAATCAGGTTGGAGCTGTTCTCGATCGTAACGGACTACGCCCATCACGATTCTGGGTAACAAATGATGGATTAGTTGTTCTTGCTTCCGAGGTTGGTGTACTAGACATTCCTCAAGAAAACGTAATCCGCAAAGGCCGTTTACAACCAGGGCGCATGTTCTTGGTTGATATTGAAGAAGGCCGGATCATCGAAGATGATGAAATCAAGGATTCACTTGCTAAGGCTGAGCCTTATGGAAAGTGGTTACGTGACGGAATTGTGAAACTATCTGATCTTCCTGCACGCGAGCACATTATTTATCCTCACTCATCTGTCATACGTCGCCAGAGAGCATTTGGATATACCGAAGAGGAATTGCGCATAATTATTACTCCAATGGCTAAAAATGGCGCCGAGCCACTTGGCTCAATGGGTACTGACGCACCAATTGCCGCTCTTTCGGCAAAGCCACGTTTGCTCTTTGATTATTTTGCGCAACTCTTTGCTCAGGTAACTAATCCGCCACTTGATGCTATCCGCGAGGAGATGGTCACAAGCCTTGGCCTAACAATTGGGGCTGAGAGCAACTTGCTCAATCCTGGTCCTGAGTCATGTCGCCAAATTGCACTTGATTTCCCGGTTATTGATAATGATGAACTAGCAAAAATTATTAACGTTAATGCTGACGAAGAACATCCTAACTTCACAAGCCATGTCGTGCGAGGACTTTTCTCAGTATTGGGTGGGGGAGAGGCTCTTCGCACACGCATCGAGGAGATTCGCGCCGAAGTATCCGCAGCTATTAAAGATGGTGCTCGAATCATTGTTCTTTCAGATCGCGACGGAGATTCAGAAGAGGCCCCTATTCCTTCTCTCTTACTCACATCAGCAGTTCATCATCATTTAATTCGCGAGAAGACACGGACCCAAATCTCACTCATCGTTGAGAGCGGGGAAGTTCGCGAGGTGCACCATGTTGCTCTTCTCATCGGTTTTGGAGCATCTGCAGTTAACCCATACCTTGCTATGGAAAGTGCTGAAGACTTAGTTCGCCAAGGTGTTATTACAGGCGTGACTCCGGAGAAAGCAGTTGCCAACCTCATTAAGTCACTGGGCAAAGGCGTGCTTAAGGTTATGTCCAAGATGGGCATCTCAACAATTGCTTCCTATCACGGCGCACAAGTATTTGAAGCGATTGGGCTTTCAAGTGCTGTTGTAGATGAATACTTCTCAGGTCTCACCTCTCGTTTAGGTGGAGTTTCTCTTGATACCTTGGCTGAAGAGACAATCAAGCGTCATCACATTGCATATCCACCTGGCGGAGAAGTACCAGGAACAAAGAAGCTTCCTATTGGCGGGGAATATCAGTGGCGTCGTGACGGTGAACCACACTTATTTAATCCTGAGACTGTCTTTAAACTTCAGCACGCTACACGCAACAAGCGTTATGACATCTTCAAGCAATACACATCTTTGATCGACAATCAGTCAAAGAACTTGATGACTCTGCGCGGCCTCTTCACATTTAAAGAGGGCGTAAGACCTGCGATCTCGATTGATGAAGTAGAGAGTGCTTCTTCAATTATTAAGCGATTTGCAACAGGTGCCATGTCCTATGGCTCGATTTCAAGTGAGGCCCATGAAACTTTAGCAATTGCGATGAACCGCATCGGTGGAAAATCAAATACTGGTGAAGGCGGAGAAGATCCAGCTCGCTACAAAGCAATGCCAAATGGTGATTCAAAGCGTTCATCAATCAAACAGGTTGCCAGTGGACGATTTGGTGTGACGAGCGAGTACCTAGTGAACTCAGATGATATTCAGATCAAGATGGCACAGGGCGCAAAACCAGGTGAAGGTGGACAGCTACCAGGTAACAAGGTTTATCCATGGATTGCACAGGTTCGCTATTCAACTCCTGGTGTTGGACTGATTTCACCTCCTCCACATCACGATATCTATTCAATTGAAGATTTAGCACAGCTCATTCATGATTTAAAGAATGCCAATAAGAATGCGCGCGTTCACGTAAAGCTTGTTGCAGAAGTAGGTGTTGGAACGGTTGCTGCTGGTGTTTCAAAAGCACACGCAGATGTTGTTCTTATTTCTGGTCATGATGGTGGAACGGGTGCATCTCCACTTACATCACTGAAGCATGCTGGAGCGCCGTGGGAGCTCGGCCTTGCTGAAACTCAACAGACCCTTATGCTCAATGGGTTGCGAGATCGCATTGTTGTTCAAGTGGATGGCCAAATGAAGACAGGCCGTGATGTTGTTATTGCGGCGCTACTTGGAGCTGAAGAATTCGGTTTTGCTACTGCTCCGCTGGTTGTTTCTGGTTGCATCATGATGCGCGTGTGTCATCTAGATACATGCCCAGTAGGAATTGCCTCGCAAAACCCTGAACTGCGTAAGCGATTCTCAGGTAAGCCTGAGTTCGTTGAAACTTTCTTTGAATATATTGCAGAAGAAGTTCGAGAATTGCTGGCAAAACTTGGCTTTAGATCAATTGATGAAGCTGTTGGTCAAGTGGAAATTCTAGATACTAAAGATGCTATTCAGCATTGGAAGGCAAGCGGACTCGATCTTGCCCCACTTCTTAAGGCCCCTTTGTTTGCTGGCGATCGTAAGAACACGGATGTTCAAAACCATGGTCTTGATGCTGCTCTTGATAATGAATTGATCAAGCTCTCTGCGGCGGCACTTGAGAAAGGCGAGCCTGTTCGTCTTGAAATTCCAGTGCGTAATGTGAATCGCACAGTTGGAACAATGCTCGGAGCAGAGATCACTCGTAAGTATGGTGGCGCGGGATTGCCTGAGAACACAATTGATATTTCATTCCATGGCTCAGCTGGCCAGTCGTTAGGAGCATTTATTCCAAAGGGATTAACACTGCGTCTATATGGTGATACCAATGACTACGTTGGCAAGGGATTGTCAGGTGGCCGCGTCATTGTTCGTCCAGACGAGAAGGCGACATTTGATTCACAGAAAAATGTTATTGCTGGAAACGTAATAGGTTACGGTTCAACGAGCGGTGAAATTTTCATTCGCGGAGTCGTTGGAGAGCGTTTCTGTGTCCGAAACTCTGGCGCAATTGCCGTAGTTGAAGGCGTTGGCGATCATGGCTGTGAATACATGACGGGCGGTGTTGCCATCGTTCTTGGTGCCACGGGGCGTAACTTTGGCGCAGGAATGTCTGGCGGGGTGGCATTTGTTCTCGATTTAGATCCGCGTCTTGTGAACCCTGAGATGGTTGACGTTCTAGAGATGACTGAAGCCAGGTCAAAACAAGCTCTTGAAATCATTTCCAAGTTCCACGCGGAAACTGGGTCTGTAGTTGCTCATGAACTCATATCCGATTGGAAGAATCAATCAAAGCGTGTCTCAATGGTGATGCCACGCGATTATGCAAAGGTGCTTGCCGCAATGGAAAGAGCGGAACGCGAAGGCACAAATGTGGATGAAGCAGTAATGGAGGCAACACGTGGCTGATCCAAAGGGTTTTCTGACAACAGAGCGTCAAAATCCAACTCGGCGTCTAGTCGATGTTCGCATCAAAGACTGGAAAGAAGTTTATGAAGAGCAAGATTTTGGTGCGCTTCAAAAGCAAGCTGGTCGCTGCATGGATTGCGGAATTCCTTTCTGTCATCAAGGGTGCCCACTAGGCAACCTCATCCCAGAGTGGAATGACTTAATTTGGCGTGGAGAGCGATCAGAAGCAATTGATCGCTTACATGCAACTAATAATTTTCCAGAATTCACTGGTCGGCTTTGCCCTGCACCATGTGAAAGTGCATGCGTAGTTGCTATCAATGATGATGCAGTAACAATTAAGCAAGTAGAACTGCGAACAATTGAAGAGGCTTTTGGTAATGGATTAGTAAAGCCACTTCCACCGGATCGCCTCACCGGCAAGACAGTTGCCGTTATCGGGTCAGGCCCCGCCGGCTTAGCTGCTGCTCAACAACTCACTCGGGCTGGCCACACTGTTGCAGTTTATGAACGGGCGCCTCGCATTGGCGGTCTCATGCGTTATGGAATTCCAGAATTTAAAATGGAGAAATCAATCGTTGACCGGCGCATAGCCCAGATGGAAGCTGAAGGAACTCGCTTCCGTGCAGGAGTGAACGTTGGTGTTGACATCACAGGCGATGAACTACGTTCTAAATATGATGCAATAGTTCTTGCAGTCGGAGCAACAAATTGGCGCGATATTAATGTTCCAGGACGAGAGTTCAAGGGAATCTATCAAGCAATGGAGTATTTGCCATGGGGCAACAAACAAGGCCTTGGTGAATTACCTGGTGAGCCTCCTATTAATGCCGCAGGCAAACACGTCATCATTCTTGGTGGCGGCGATACCGGCGCAGATTGCTTAGGAACTGCAATTCGTCAGGGCGCAGCAAGCATTACTCAACTCGAAATTATGCCAAGACCAACAGAGGAACGTCCTTCAAGTCAGCCATGGCCGACTTACCCAATGATCTATCGTGTGAGCAGCGCGCACGAAGAAGGTGGAGAGCGCCTCTATGCACTTTCAACAGAGGAATTTCTGGGTGACAAAGATGGAAATCTTCGTGCAATTAAGACTGTGGAAACAGAATTTATTAATGGTAAGTTTGAAAAGGTCGAGGGAAGCGAAAAGGAAATACCAGCAGATCTAGTCTTTCTTGCAATGGGCTTCCTTGGGCCAGAGAAGAATGAATTGATTACCCAGCTAGAGGTTGAACTCGACGAACGAAGCAATATTAAGCGTGATGAAAAATTTGCTTCATCAGTTGAGGGAGTCTTTGTATGCGGTGATGCGGGACGTGGTCAATCACTGATCGTTTGGGCAATTGCAGAAGGCAGAAGTGCTGCGGCTGCAGTAGATGAATTCTTGGCGGGGGAGACGCAATTACCATCTCCTATTGAGCCAACTTCGCGTTCACTCATGGTTTAACAGACCAACTCGATTAGCCGATAGACTTACCCTCATGCGTAGAGCGAAAATTGTTTGCACCATGGGTCCTGCCGTTGAATCTTCAGAGAAGGTGACCGAACTGATCCAGGCTGGAATGAATATGGCCAGATTGAACCTTTCTCATGGTGGTTATGACGAGCATCAGAGCCGTCTAGATAGCGTGCGCGCTGCAGCAGCAAAATCAGGAAGACCCGTGGCTATCTTGGTAGATCTACAGGGACCAAAGATTCGTCTTGCACGATTCAAAAATGGACCTCATGAATTAGCTCGTGGGGATATTTTTACAATTACAACTGATGAGGTTGAAGGAACTAAAGAACTTTGTGGAACTACCTATAAAGGTTTACCTGGGGACTGTAAGCCAGGAGACCGCATCCTGATCGATGACGGAAAAGTTTCGGTCGAGGTAGTTGAAGTAAAAGGCAATAATGTCATTACAAAGGTTACTCAGCCTGGATTCGTAAGCAATAACAAGGGGATTAACCTTCCGGGCGTCGCAGTATCTGTTCCAGCCTTATCTGAAAAAGACATGGATGATTTACGTTGGGGACTTCGAGCCGGGGCAGATTTTATTGCACTCTCTTTTGTACGAAATGCAGCTGATATTAAAGATGTTCATAAAATCATGGATGAAGAGGGAATCCGCCGTCCAGTCATAGCAAAGATCGAGAAGCCACAAGCAGTGGATAATCTAGAAGAGATCGTGAATGCATTTGATGGCATCATGGTCGCGCGTGGCGATCTTGGCGTTGAAATGCCGATTGAGGAAGTGCCTATTGTTCAAAAGCGCTGCATCACTCTTGCTAGAGCTGCAGCTAAACCAGTCATCGTCGCAACACAGATGCTTGATTCTATGATCAACAATTCAACACCTACGAGAGCCGAAGCAACTGACTGTGCTAATGCTGTCCTTGATGGTGCAGACGCTCTTATGCTTTCAGGTGAAACAAGTGTTGGTGCCTTTGCAATTGAAGCTGTAACCACAATGGGTCGAATTATTGAACGCACTGAAGAGGCAATGCTTGATCAGATCGCGCCTTTGCGCCACATCCCAAATACAAAAGGTGGTGCAATTACAAAAGCTGCTACTGAAGTGGGCGAGATTGTTGGAGCAAAGTACTTGGTGGCGTTCACTCAGAGTGGTGACTCTGCCCGTCGAATTTCAAGATTACGTTCACGTCTTCCAATCCTTGCACTTACACCAGAAATTGAAGTTTATAACCAGCTATCACTGTCTTGGGGTGTTGAATCATTAATTGCTCCAACAGTTAAAGCAACAGATGAAATGGTGAAGCAAGTAGATTCAATATTGATTGACTCCAAGCGGGTGACGAAAGGCGATCTTGTTGTCATTGTCGCTGGTTCTCCTCCAGGAATTCCTGGTTCGACAAACGCCTTGCGTGTTCACAAAGTTGGAGATGCGATCAATGGCGTTGCCCCTGCATACCGAAGCTAATTTTGCGCTGAATTTGAACGATTACCCTAGGTCCAAGCGCGCAGTTATAATTTCATGCGCTAGTTCGTACTAGTTCTACGTAAAGCCTCGGTACTCCAACGGTAGAGAGGGCGGACTCAAAATCCGCACAGTGTCGGTTCAAATCCGACTCGAGGCACATGATGAACACTGAAGTGAACTCAACTGCCCCTGTCAGAATTTTAGTTGCAGAAGATGAGGCAATTATTCGACTTGATCTTGTTGAGATGCTTACGGAGGCCGGGTATGTTGTTGTTGCCCAAGCAACTAATGGTGTTGAAGCTATTTCGCTAGCCCAAGAGCACAAACCTGATTTGGCAATTCTTGACGTGAAGATGCCTGAGCTTGATGGAATTTCAGCTGCCGAGAAGATTATTGAAATCGCGCCGGTACTTATGCTCACCGCATTTAGCCAAAAAGATCTTGTTGAGCGCGCCCGTGATGCAGGAGCAATGGCATATGTTGTTAAGCCTTTTAGTATTTCAGATTTAGTTCCTGCAATTGAAATTGCGGTGAGTCGACATCGCCAACTTGTCGCGCTGCAACAAGAAGTAGGGGATCTACACGAAAGACTTGAAACACGCAAAGTTATTGATCGTGCAAAAGGCATTCTTATGGCGACACTCAAGCTTTCAGAACCAGATGCATTTAGTTGGATCCAACGAACTGCAATGGACCGACGTATGTCCATGAAAGATGTTGCCCAGGCAGTCATCTCGCCTGACGCTGTTCCTGACTCACCTGACCGCTAGTCGTTCGCATTTACCCTCGACCGTAATCAAAATGTAATAAATATCTTCATATCTACGCTCAATTTTGCCGACTCTACGGTTGTCTCTGGCAGCCATGAGCGGATACCCTTTCTCCCTCCCTGTCCCGGGATAAAAACAGGTAGTTTAAAGGAAAGGTCTAAATGAATAAGAACTCAAAGCGCGTTCTTGGAGTTGCAACTGCAGCGTTCCTAGCAGTAGGAACTCTTACAGCTACATCAGCTCAAGCCGCAACCACAGTTACATTGGCATTCCAAGGTCCATTGACCGGAGATGCAGCACAAGCTGGACAAGATGAACTTGCAGGCGCTAAGTACGCTCTTGCTGTTTACAACGCATCAAACCCAAAGGTAAAAGTTAACCTCATTCAGGTTGATGACCAAGGTTCTGGTTCAGTAGCTGCAACAGTTGCTCCAGGAGTTGCGAAGAATAAGGCCGTTGTTGGTCTGGTTGGTTCTGCATACTCAGGCGCATCACAGAACTCATTCCCATTTTATATTGCTGGTGGTCTGACAATGGTTTCACCTTCAGCATCACGCGTCACACTTACAACACCACAGGCTCCTGATTTCGGTGGTCCTGTATTCCACCGTGTTGTTGGTAACGACAGCGTTCAAGGCCCAGCACTTGCACGCCTTGCGACAAAGGGTGTTACATCACCAACTGTTTACCTCGTTGATGACCAATCCCCATATGGCGCAGGACTTGCGCAATACACATCACCTGGCCTAACTAAAGTTGGCGCAAAGGTCGTTGGAACAGATCACATTCTTCCTACAACTGGAACTGACTGGTCTGCTACAACAGCTAAGGTAAAGGCATCAGGAGCCAACGTAGTTATCTACTGCGGTTACGATGTTGATGCAGGCGCATTTGTGAAGTCACTGCGTGACGGTGGATACACCGGCATTTTCGCATCAGGTGACGGATCAGCTACTGCTTCATTCCCTAAGGCTGCGGGACTTGCCGCTGCAAAGGGTGCACGCCTAACCGAAGGTGATACACCATTCGATAACGTTGCAACAGCAGCGCAAAAGGCAGCATTCACTAAGGCAAGTGGCGTAAAGGTTGCTGGTGGTTATGTAACCAACACAATCAACGCAGTTAATGCTTTCCTTACTTGTATCAAGGCCGGCAAGACAACACGTGCCGCAATTGGTACTTGCATTAATACACAAAAGTTCCCTAACTTCACAGGCGGTACCTTCTCATTTGAAACATGGGGAGATATCAAGGGTGGCGCTCCAATTGGTGCTTTCACAGTTGATGCAACAGGAGCAATTGTTTACACAGGTCAGGCATAAGCTAGAGCTATAGCTGAATCTGAACTGAGCGAAGTGCCTGCGGAGAGATCCCAGGCACTTCGCTATTTCATAATATTTATCCGAAGTCATCCCGATTTCCCCTTTCTCAATGGGGCGTACTACGCTAGTTTTCACCTTGGCCACTTGAAACACGTTTTTTGAATATGGGAGAAAATGAATTTTTCAGTACTGACCAGCCAGTTTTGGTCCCTTTGCTTGTCGGGTCTTTCCTTAGGGCTGATATACGTTTTAATCTCCCTTGGTTACACAATGGTGTACGGAGTATTGCGCCTGATTAACTTTGCGAATTCTGAAATTTTTATGGTTGGAACATTTGCGACTGTCTGGGTTGAAACAGGACTTACCGGCCACACCAACGACTCCCAACCTTTGCACGGGTTTCAACTAATTTGGACACTGAGTCTAGCTTTAGTTATAGCAATGATTGCTTCGGGATTAACAGCTGTTGCTGTCGAATTTTTGGCTTATCGTCGGTTGCGTGCCCGAGGTACAAATCGTTTAGCAAGTTTAATTTCCGCAATTGGCATGTCAATTGTCTTGAGTGAGAGTGCACGAATATTGAGCCACTCTCGTCCGCAGGCAAGTCCGCGGCTAATGGAAAAGACATCATTTGGCCAAGTTGCTGGAGCCAACTTTAGAATTGATACAGTTCTAGTAATTATTTCGGCAATTCTCATGTTTTTCGTTTTGGATCGCTTCGTAAACAAGAGTCGCCTAGGAAAAGCAATTCGAGCAGTATCAATGTCTGAGGAAAATTCAAAGCTCATGGGAATCAATCTCAATCGGGTTATCTCAATAACATTCCTGATTGGCGGTTTGATGACAGGCGCCGCATCGTTTTTCTTTATGACAGTTTATGAAACTACAAAATTTAACGTCGGATTTAGCCTTGGACTTGCCGCCTTTACGGCAGCTGTTCTTGGAGGTATAGGAAATCTACGAGGCGCCTTCTTCGGGGGAATCGCACTTGGGCTACTGGAAACTATGTCTGCGGCGGTTCTTGGAAGCCAATGGAAATCGGTAACCGTCTTCGTTGTGCTTGTTTTGGTCCTACTAGTTCGCCCAAATGGAATCTTTGGCGAAGCAATTCAACAAACGAGGGTCTAGTGATTAATCTACGAGATAAAGGTGCTGAGCTCTGGGAGAGCTGGAACCGCCCAAAGCGGACAGTATTTGTACTTGCACTCATTGCGTTCGTAATGTTTTTGCCATTTCTGGGTAACTTTTCGTTTACAAGCATCCTAGATACGCCAATTGCTTCATATCAGGATGTACTTGTTTACCCGATCGGCATGTTTGTGCTTATGGGTCTAGGTTTAAATATCGTAGTGGGCAAGAGTGGTTTGCTCGATCTTGGTTATGTTGCTTTTTTTGCGATTGGAGCGTATACCCAAGCTATTCTGGGAACACGTACGCATCTAAATGCATGGGAGATACTTCCAATCGGGATGGGTCTTGCGATGCTCTCCGGTGTGTTGCTTGGTTTACCAACGCTTCGTCTACGGGGCGACTATCTTGCAATCGTCACACTTGGTTTTGGTGAAATTGTTCGTATCGTAACTTTGAACATTTCAATTACTGGTGGCACAAATGGAATAGCACGAATTCCAAGTCCTCCAGCGGTTGCTGGACTCAAGTTCGATATCATGCACCCGGTTAACTACTTTTGGCTCGTATTCGCAATGATTCTTCTCGTTATTTGGATGATTCGCCGCCTCTCAGTAAGGCGTCCAGGCAGAGCCTGGGAAGCAATTCGCCAAGATGAAGATGTTGCAATGCTTATGGGAATCCCAACGCTTCGATACAAGATTTGGTCCTTCAGCATTGGAGCAGCGGTCGGCGGTGCTGCAGGTGTTATTTATGCGGCCAAGGTACTCGTGATTGCTCCTCAGATGTTCACGTTCAACGTTTCAGTTCTGATTCTTTCGTGCATTGTTTTTGGAGGCATGGGAAATATGTGGGGAGTTGTATTCGGGGGAATCATTCTGGCCTACCTTCCTGAGCGCATTCGGTTCATCACAAATGCACGTCAATTAGTTTTTGGTATTACTTTGGTAGCTATCATGAATATCAGACCAGATGGGCTACTACCTCGCAAAAAGCGCGAGAAGTTGAAAGCTAAGAAAGATGCGCAAAATGTCTGAGAAAATACTCGAGCTTGATAATGCCCTGATGCAATTCGGGGGCGTTCGTGCTTTGGACACAGTCAATTTTTCCGTAAATAAGGGAGAGATACTGGCGCTCATCGGCCCAAATGGCGCTGGCAAAACAACCGTGTTCAATGTAATCACAGGTGTATATCCATTGACGTCGGGAGAGATTCGTTTTAATGGCGTCAGCCTTGCTGGGAAAAAGCGTAACAAAATCACGCAGCTAGGTATTGCTCGAACTTTTCAGAATGTTCGTCTTTTTGGCGATATGACCGCACTTGAAAATGTCATTACAGCAACGGATGTACATAAAAAGACGGGTCTTGTTGGTTCATTATTTGGCACTCCACGCTCTCGTAGAGAAGAGAGAGAAAGTGCTGCAAAAGCGCATGAACTTCTCAAGTTCCTTGGCATTGACCATCGGTCCGATCAGCTTGGAAAGAACCTCCCCTATGGCGACCAACGTCGTCTTGAAATTGCGAGAGCTCTTGGCACCAACCCACAATTACTGCTTTTAGATGAACCCGCTGCTGGCTTTAACCCTGCAGAAAAAGTGGCCCTTGCAAATGACATAAAGCGCATCCGCGATGCTGGATATACTGTCCTTCTAATTGAGCATGATATGTCATTGATCATGGGAATCTCTGACCGTGTCGTTGTTTTGGATTTTGGCAAGAAAATTGCAGATGATCTGCCAGCCAAAGTGCAAAACGATCCAAAAGTTATTGAAGCCTATTTAGGAGTGCCTACAGATGCGTCTTGAAATTAAGGATCTCCATGTTTTCTACGGCAAGATTGAAGCCATCAAGGGTATTAGTGTCGTGGTTAATCAGGGAGAGATCGTTACGCTCATTGGCGCTAACGGAGCTGGAAAGACAACGACTCTCAAAACGGTTTCAGGTCTACGTCCCGTCTCATCAGGTCAAATCATTTTTGACGGCAGAGATATTTCAAATATGTCAGCTCATGAAAGAGTTGAGATTGGCATTTCACAAGCGCCTGAGGGCCGTGGAATTTTTCCAGGAATGACTGTTCTCGAGAATCTAGAAATTGGTAAATATTTTCGTAAAAATCGTAAAGCAGAAATGGATGAAGACCTTGAGAAGGTTTATGGACTTTTCCCTCGTCTAAAAGAGCGCGCCTCCCAAGCGGGCGGAACTCTTTCTGGAGGCGAGCAACAAATGCTTGCGATCGGTCGTGCGCTTATGGCGCGTCCCCAGGTCCTTTTATTGGATGAGCCATCCATGGGACTGGCTCCGATGATGATTCAAAACATTTTCAACATCATTACTGCGATTAATAAAGATCTTGGAACAACAATTCTTCTTGTTGAGCAAAATGCCCAACAAGCTCTGCAGCGCGCTAACAGAGCCTATGTTCTGGAAACGGGCAAGGTTGTTAAAGAAGCAAAGGCAAGTGATTTACTCAACGATCCCGCAGTTCGTGCCGCATACCTTGGTACTGGAGCCGCGACGCATTAGTTAGCTTCTTCAAGAATAAGACTTGTAATTCTCGCAGTGCAAGAACGCTGACCTTTTTCATTCGTTATGGCAATGTCATAAGTTGCAAGTGTGCGGCCCAAAGAGACTGGTGTAGCAACTCCCGTGATCTTCCCGCTGATTGCTGCCTTGTGATGTGTCACATTAATGTCAACGCCAACAGTGAGTCTTCCTGGACCTGCGTGCAGCCAAGCACCGATTGAGCCAAGTAATTCGGCCAGTACGCAGTTTGCTCCTCCGTGGAGTCTTCCAAATGCTTGGGTGTTGCCTTCAACAGGCATGGTGCCAACGATTCGCTGTGGCGTTGCCTCGAGTATCTCGATACCCATCTTCTTATCTAAAGCACCCAAACCACGCTCTTGGAGTAATTTCATGTAATCAGTCATACCCCGATCTTAACCTCGGAAGGTGTGCCTCACCATAGAATCACCTCAATGAAACGCTTGCTGCTCATTGATGGCCACTCGATGGCTTATCGGGCATTTCACGCGTTGCCTGTAGAGAATTTTCAGAGTAGCAAAGGCCAACCAACAAACGCTATTTATGGATTTGCCTCCATGATCGTAAATTTGATTGCCTCAGAATCACCGACCCATATCGCAGTTGCCTTTGACGTTTCACGCAAGACGTTTCGAGCTGAACTATTCCCTGAATATAAAGCAACAAGATCTGCCACCCCTGATGAGTTCCGCTCCCAGATGAGTTACCTCTATGAGCTTGTGAGCGCCATGAAGATTCAACGCTTTGCGATCGAGGGATTTGAAGCTGATGACATTCTCGCGACATTATCGACTGAGGCAGAGAAGGAAGGGTTTGAAGTTTTGATCTGCAGTGGCGATCGTGATTCATTCCAACTCGTCACTAAGAACATCACAGTGCTCTATCCAAAAAAAGGTGTTACGGAGATGAACAGAATGACGCCGGCCGCGGTTGAAGAAAAGTATGGGCTTACTCCCAAGCAGTATCCAGACTTTGCTGCTCTACGGGGAGACCCAAGTGACAACCTGCCCTCTGTTCCTGGGGTTGGGGAGAAGACAGCAACCAAGTGGATTCAAGATTTTGGAAGTTTGCAAAAACTTGTAGAGGGAGCTGAGCAAATACCTGGCAAGGTGGGGGAATCCTTAAGAGCTCACATTGATTCGATCACTTTAAATCGTGAACTGACTCAACTGAAACACGATGTTCTACTCGATGCCTCTATTAAGGATCTTGCTTGGACCGGCCCAGACATGAAAGCCGTTGATGTTCTTCTGGATGAGCTAGAAATTAAAGCTTTAAAAAACAAGATTCATGCCCTTGTTGGGGATGAGCCAGCATCTTTAATTGAAACAAAATCTCAATTAGATATCCCCGTTGCCTCCATCACGAGTACCGAATTAAGGAAGAAATTGGAAAAGCGTGCAACGCCAATAGCGCTCTATGCCGAGAATGGTTTCGGAAGTAATGAGTGGGCTATTGCGTTATCACCAGATGAGGTCTATCTATCTACCGATCCTGCTGAGAATTGGTTGCTGGAATCCTCGATTCCAAAATGGGTGCATGGGGCTAAAGCTTTACTGCGAGGACGGGAAATAAAGGAAATTGAATTTGATACTGAGCTAGCTGCGTATCTCATAAATCCAGGCGGTCGAAACTTAGAACTCAGTGATCTATCTGAACGTTTTCTAAGTGTTTCGGTAAGCGCAAATGGCGATGACCTCTTCGCAGGGATAAATGCCTCACTTGCTGGTGTAATTATGAAGCTTGTGCCTGTCCTGAGAGAGCAAATTAAGGAACACGAACTTGCTCGGTTACTTGATGACTTGGAAATGCCAACAACCTATGAGTTGGCAGACCTAGAACGAGTTGGCATCGCCGTAGACCTCAAGAAGCTTGAGTCGCTTAAGTCTCACTTTCATAAGGAGGTAGAGAGTGAAACCAAAGCAGCTCATAAGGCAGCTGGCCATGAGTTTAATGTCGCTTCTCCAAAGCAACTCCAAGTAGTTCTCTTTGAAGAACTGCATCTGCCAAAAACCAAGAAGATTAAGACTGGATTCACAACAGATGCCGAAAGCCTGCAGACACTCTTTGAAAAAACAGGGCACCCTCTTCTAAATAATTTATTGCGAATTCGAGAGACAAGTAAGTTGTTAACAACGGTAGAAGGCCTTCTTTTAGCGGTGGATTCAGATGGGCGCATTCATACGACATTCCAGCAAACAATCACCGCAACCGGCAGGCTTTCATCCACTGATCCCAACCTTCAAAACATTCCGGTACGCACAGAAGAGGGACGCAGAATTCGAGATTGCTTTGTTGCGCAGACCCCTTACAAGCAACTACTTACTGCGGACTACAGCCAAATTGAAATGCGCATCATGGCTCATCTATCGAAGGATGTGGGGCTAACAGCAGCTTTCAAGAGCGGTGAGGATCTTCACAGCACTGTTGCGGCTCAAGTCTTTGGAGTAGATGCAAGCAAAGTTGATCCAGAGATGCGTAGGCAAATTAAGGCCATGTCATATGGTTTGGCATACGGACTGTCCGCATATGGACTTGCTCAGCAACTCAATCTTTCTCC
>Ga0208382_1000007_pt1 | contig 70094 bp, 103 predicted proteins | sample CryBogCBE28Sep08_FD_184582 | JGI IMG/M metagenome (GOLD analysis project Ga0208382, IMG submission 184582) | Freshwater microbial communities from Crystal Bog, Wisconsin, USA - CBE28Sep08 (SPAdes) | ecosystem: Environmental > Aquatic > Freshwater > Lake | place: Crystal Bog, Wisconsin, USA...
ACTTAACGATAGGAGATAAAGATGGCACATTGGGCCGAAATTGATTCAGACAATAAGGTACTTCGAGTTCTTGTTGGGGATAATAATGACCCTGCAGGCGATGAAGGATATCAATGGTTACTTGATAACCTTGGTGGCACATGGGTAAAGACTTCCTACAACACTGTTGGTGGAGTCCACACGCTTGGTGGCACCCCACTTCGTGGTAATTATGCCGGTATCGGCTACACATATGATAAAGAGTTGGATGCATTTTATGCTCCACAGCCTTTCCAATCATGGACTCTTAATAAGACAACCTATACCTGGGAAGCTCCTACTGCTTATCCAGAAGATGGCAAGTTTTATACTTGGGATGAAGACACAAAAAGTTGGGTTGCAGTAAATGACAAAGCCTGAGCAACCATTTAAGTCATGGTCTTATGATGAAGACCTTAATTACTGGGTAGCACCTGTTGCTATCCCCGACGTATCTCTTCCATATCAATGGGATGAAAAGAATAAGGAGTGGAAGCTCATAGAGTTTCCCGCTGAATAATGACCAGAGCCAGAGATGTTGCTAACTTCCTAAGCGGTTCAGCTACCTTTACAGGTACTGTAACCGTTCCTACGCCTGTCCATCCAACAGACGCAGCGAACAAAGCTTACGTAGATAACGCCTCTGGATCAGACATAGGTATTATTGACGACCTAAGCGGTAGGTTTGATGGCATAGAAAGCCGCTTTCAACCTACAAATGGTGGGGCAAAGCTCTCACTAACTAATCCATATAAGCTATTAATTACTGTCAATGGTATAGTACAATCTGTCTATACACCGGATTATGTTTGGCAGTCACCCCTACCAAAGACGGGGTTTCAACTAGATTCTAGTGGTTACCTAAGCTTTGCAGAAGTACCTCCTGCAGGATCTTCCTTTAACGGTAGAGTATTGCTAGGACCAACTACAAATGTATCAAGTTCAACCTATCCGTTTAAAGCAACGGATATATTACTAGGAGCGTAAATGGCAAGAAAAATTATGCTGGACACCCAGTACACCTTCAATCCAGCGACGGGTGTGGTTGTTCTTAGCAACCGCTATATACCTCAAGAGCGCCTCCTTCTTATCACTAACGTAACTAAGAATAAGGTCATATTTAACTTTTCTGACCCATCACTTTCAGCTACGTCATACGTGACTTCTATGACGGGTGCTACAGGTGTAACAACCATTACGCTTGCCTATAACACCTCTACAATGTCCTCTACTGACAAGCTACAGGTAACAGTAGATGAGTACTCCGAGAACATCCGTCCATCAGAAGAAATGATGGATCCAGTCGGTAAGATGCGTGTTTCTACACCGCAATCTCTTATTGATACAGATTTTGAATATGGTACACAGGTTTCTAAGTGGGAAAACTTGACCATGATTAATAACCGCCCACTTGCCTATCAGACTGTTCCAAACATCTCAAACTTGCAGTCTATCTACCTAGGAACTAACACTCGTAACGTAGTTGTAAACTTTACAGGTACTCATTATCTTGCAGCAGGTAGCCCTATTACCATTCAAGATACATACATTACTCTTGCTAATGGTAACTATGTTATTGATACTACATCTACTAACTCGGGTACAACTGCATCTCCAGTATGTGCCCCAATTACAGGATCTATCACAGCGATCTCTAGCACAGGCACAGCCATCACTTATTCGCTAGCCTCTACTACTGGACTTGTGGTAGGTCAGACAGTCACCATTACTGGCGCCTCATCTGCTGGTTATAACCTTACAAATGCAGTTATTACCTCAATTGTTGCCAACACCAGCTTTACAGTTGCATCAACAGCAACGGGCTCAACCTCTACAGCATCATTCTCAGCTAGCCCTTGGATCTCGTACACCTCTCGCTCAGCTAACCCAACAACTATTACACAGATTCTTGATGCTAACAAGACCGCTATCTACTCTGCGTCTTTCTATTCTGGGGCAGCAATCGGTTCAGCCCCAACCATCACGTACTCTGGAAACGCCTTAACTATCACAACTTCTATTAACCATGGCCTTGCTCTTGGTAATGAAATTGCTATTACTGGCGTAACTACCTCAGGTACTAACGCTCCTAACGGTTCTTTTGTTGTAGCAACAATCAACTCACCAACACAGTTTGTTGTATACACCCCAAATACTCCAACAGGAACTTTGACAACTACCTCAGCAGCTATCTATGTTCGTCCTCAAGGACAGTTCTTGCACAGAGCTTTTGACGGTGGAGTTATCTTCTCCTCAAATGCCTCATCTAACTATGAAGTTGCTCTTCGCCAAACCCGTCGTTACTTCCGTTACCAATCTGGTAAGGGCATCCAAATGTCAACGGGTACTATTCTTAAGCCAAATATTCAACTAGATCAACTTTCCTCATCTGGTACAACAGTTACTGTACAAACAAAAGATCAGCACAACCTGCAGGTTGGTGCCACAATTACTATTAGTGGAGCAAACGAGACTGCTTATAACGGTACATGGACCGTAGCATCTGTAACTGGCTTTAACACCTTTACTTATACATCACTTGCAGCACCATCAGCGTCACCTGCATCAGGTGCCTATGAACTAGCTGTTGTAAACTGGTACGGTGCAAAGAACCGTATGGGTCTATTTGATAATCAAAACGGTATGTATTGGGAGTACGATGGAACTGGGCTATATGCAGTTCGCCGCAACTCTACATACCAAGTGGCAGGTAAGGTATCTGCTACAAACGGATCTAACGTAATCACACAGACAAACTCTGCCTACCCAACCAGCTTCTCTAAGCAGGTAGTTCCTGGAGACTATATTGTTCTTCGTGGAGTTTCCTACCGTGTTACAGACATCCTCTCTGATACAGCCCTATGGATTTCTCCTGCTTATCGTGGTACTACAGATAACTATATTGTTATGTCAAAGACGGTAGATACTCGCATCCCTCAGTCTCAATTTAATATTGATAAGCTAGATGGTACAGGCCCTTCAGGATACAACATTGACCTGTCTAAGATGCAGATGTGGTACATTGACTATTCATGGTACGGCGCTGGATTTACTCGCTTTGGTGTTCGTGCAACAGATGGAAACATTATCTATGCACATAAGCAACCAAACAACAACCTCAACTTTGAGGCGTACTTGCGTTCAGGTAACTTGGCTGGTCGCTATGAGACCTCGACAATCCCTATGTCCACAGTACTCTCAGCATCCGTTGGCGCCTCAGATACTACTATTAACGTAGCATCAACCACAGGCTTCCCAACATCTGGAACTCTTTGTATCCACAACTCATTTACATATGAGTATGTAAACTACAACGGAATTACAAGCACAAGCTTTACCAACGTCACTCGTGGACAAGCCGGTAATGCTTCCCTTGCTCTTACTATCTCTGTAGGATCTAACCAAGCCTCAGTATCATCTGCTGCTGGTTTGCAGGTTGGTCAGAAGGTTATTGCTCCACTATCGTTCCCAGATGGAACCTTTATCGCAGCAATTAACGGAACTGTCCTAACCCTTTCACAAGCCGCTCTTACCTCTAACCCAACGGTAACTATCCCTCCTATGGGAGCCACCTCTGGACAGAGCTTCACTTACGGCGCTTCAACTCCAGTATCTGTTGAATATGCTTTCCCAACATATGGCCCAACCATGTCGCACTGGGGTACAGCAGCCATTATGGACGGCGGATTTACCCAAGATAAGTCCCTTTTGTTTACCTATGGACAACAGACTCCAGTATCAATTCCACCAGCTTCTGTAGTGTTCTCAGGAACTGCAAGCGGTTCATCTGGTTCAAATACCATCACTCTTTCCGGTTCTTCAACTACAGCTAATATCTTGCCAGGCATGTCAGTGTCAGGTACAAATATTGCTGCCGGTACATATGTAACTGGTATCACTAACTCAACAAACTTCACCATTACACCAAACCCAACAGGAACCATTACCAGCGGTACCCTTACCCTAACAGGTAACACAACCAGAGCTTTGATGTCTATTCGCTTAGCTCCTGCTGTAGATAACGGTATTGGTGCTGGATTTGGTCAGCGTGAGCTAATCAACCGTGCTCAGCTGATCCTTTCAACTCTAGATGTATCACTGTTGAACACCAACACAGGTAACATTCTTGTAAGGGCGTACATCAACGCACAGCCATATGGTGGTTCTCAGAATATCTATGGTGTAACTAACGGCGCTCCTATCTACCTATCTACTGCATCGGGAACAGGCTCAGTTGTGACTTATACAACCACCTATCCTCACGGCTTAAACGTAGGAGATCAAGTTGTTGTATCTGGTGTTACCTCATCAACAGGCTATAACGGAACCTATACGATCGCCTCTGTGCCTTCACCTACAACCTTTACTGTAGCAAGCACATACTCAACTTCATACAGCACAACAGGTTCACCTAGCCTTCTTGTTTACAAGCAATGGACAAATGCTGTGGGCAACGTCTATGGTTCGCTAACCTCATCTCTTGCACAGATCGCAGACTACTCACCTAACGCTGTTAACGGAGGCCTTGCTGGTGCATACTCTGTAACTGGCGGTGAAGTTACTGGCGGATTCTTCGCTAACCAAACAACTGAACTTGACCTATCACTTCTTCGTGATTTGGGTAACGCAGTTCTCGGTGGTGGTGGCCTAGGAACTCCTGCTTATGCTGGACAAAACGGTTATCCAGATGGACCAGATGTATTGACCATCGTGGTAACTAACCTTGCTAGCACCCCTGCTCAAGTTATCGGACGTGTTGCTTGGACTGAAGCCCAGGCTTAAAGAGAGGTTGGTGGCGTTCAGATGCCTCTAGACAAAGCCAAAGATGTTGCTAATGACTCGTTATTAACCCCATATGTTACAGTCAATAACAATATCACTCCACTTGGTACTAGTACCTTTACGCAGTTAGCTGGGGCACAAACATCTCGTCCAGCATCTCCTGCAATTGGCACGTTTTATTATGATACAGATACTGGGCAAACAGAAGTTTATACTAAAAATGGCTGGGTAAATCCAGCTACTGCTCCAAATGCACCTATAAATGTTACTGCTGCAAACAGTGCAATTATTTATGGCGGAACACCTGCAGCAATAATTAATTTTACTCCTGCAAAAACTGGAAATCCTGCAACTACATATACAGTAACATCTACGCCAGGATCAATAACAGCTACAGGTTTTTCAAGCCCTATAATTATTACAGGTTTAACTGCAGGAACTTCATATACATATACTGTTACTGCAACAAATACTTATGGTTCTGCGGTATCATCTTCAAGTCCTTCATTGACATCTGGAACTTTATCTTTACCGCCAACTTCTGTTTCTGCTCAAGCAGGAAATACTGCAGCAACAGTTTCTTTTACAGCACCATCAAACACGGGTGCAGCACCAGTAACTTCTTATACAGTTTATTCTTCAGGTGGTCAATCTGCTACAGGTTCTTCAAGTCCAATTATTATTACAGGATTAACAAACAACATTGCTTATACATTTACTGTTGTAGCAAATAATAATGCAGGATCTTCTGCTTTATCTGTACCAAGCTCTGCTATTACACCAATACCCGTACAGCCAGTCCCACTAGATGTTTTATTAATTGGCGGTGGCGGAACAGGTGGTCAAACTTTTGGCGGCGGCGGCGGAGCAGGAGGTGTTTTACATACAACGTATTTAGCTGGTGTAGATAGTTTTGCAATAACTGTTGGAGCAGGTGGTGCAGATGCGGGTTCGGTTGCAACAACCCCAGCACCTAGCGGTACAAATACAACCATAATAAATTCAAATTCAGGAACAATAACTGCTTACGGCGGTGGCGGTGGCGGCGGATATGCACAAGGATCCACGGTACAAACTGGAACTAATGGCGGTTGTGGCGGCGGAGCAGGTGGAGGCTATCCAAACACTGGTAATCCAGCTGGAGGTACAGGTTCACAAGGTGGTAATGGCGGAACAGGTTCTGGCACGGGTAATACTGGAACATTTGCTGCATCTGGCGGTGGCGGTGGAGGCGGTAACGGAGGTGGAAACTCAGGTAATTCTGCTGGCGGTGGCGGAATAGGAACAAGTGCTTATTCAACATGGGCTTCTGCAACAGGAACTGGTTCTGGAGGATATTATGCAGGCGGCGGAGCAGGAGGTACAGCAGACTTAGCAGGATCATCTGCAGCTTTTGGTGGTGCAGGTGGAGGCGGTAACGGAGAAAGAGCTTATGATGGCTCTTATCATCAAACAGCAGGTGCACAAAACACTGGTGGCGGTGGCGGCGGAGGTTCATACGCAACTTCCTCTGGATCTGGAATTGTTGGAGGAAAAGGTGGAGGATCTGGAATAGTTATAATTAGATATACAACTGGAGCATGTACAGCAACGGGCGGTACTATTGTAAATAGTGGAGGGTACACATACCATACGTTTTTAGCAAACGGTACGTGGACAAGAACGGCATAACGAATGTCATACAAACAAGTAGTACTTAGAGATAACCCAAGTGCCGACCTAACCACAGTCGAAAACTACTTATACTCTAAATGGGGAGTATAGAAAAATCGGAGCATAAATATGGAAGAAGACAAGTCAACTAAATGCTATACCTTTAACGTCAACATGATGATTCATGTATTTGCAGATAATGAGGATCTAGCAAAAGAAAAGCTGGATAAAGAGGGCGGATATATAGGAAAACGGCAGGTCTTTTTAGAAGACTCTGTGGTGCTTCACCCCCATAGAGGATTGCTTAAAGACAGCCAAACTACAGAAATTTAGGCTATAGTTAGGGCATAACGAAGGAGTATCATGGCAGCAACATTCCCCCTAAGCGTACGCCCATTTGTGGCTCAGGTTGACCTTGTCAGCACAGTTATTGCAGATAACGTTAACTCTTTGCAACAAGAGGTTACTGCACTTGAGACTACTCTGGGCACAGCTACTACTAACGAAAACCCACTAGTATCTACCTGGTCAGGCACCTTTACACAGGGTCTCTTGTGGGACACCATTGCTACTCGCCTATCTAATATTGAGGCTGGGTTGGTAAACGGCGTTGCTAATGCCCCATACGTTCTTTTGAGTGGTGGAAGCACAATCGCCACCTCCGGTAGCAAGGGCCTTATTCTTAAGACCACTGCTGGAACTGCAAACCTTCTTGAGTCATACAACTCTAGCTCTGTACTAGGCTTTAACCTAGATTCTGCAGGCAACCCAAACGTAGGAACTAATCCAGTTCTCTATGTTAATAGTGGTGCCTACAACTCTTTGGTTGCAGCAACTACAGCAGTCTCTAACTCAGATTCACTTAAGCTTCCTTTAGCTGCCTATACAGCTATGGGAGATATTCTGGTGGGTACCGGCTCTTCTACATATGGCCACCTATCTATTGGTACTTCAGGTCAAGCTTTGATTAGCAATGGTACAACCGCTTTGTGGGGTACCCCAACTGATACAACTAAGATTCCTTTATCAACCGTAACCTCTGCTGGAGACCTTATTGTTGGAACCTCTAATGCTGCAGTAACTCGTTTGGGTGCTGGAACATCTGGTCAAGTTCTTACAAGCAGCGGCTCTTCCCTATCATGGCAGACCCCAACTACTTATCTTGCAACAGCAAATGCTTCAGTGACAGCTGCATCAACCTCTCTGGGTGTTGTCCGTAATACTTGGGTGTCTACTACAGCCCCAACTTCAGGTCAAGGCAATGACGGGGACATCTGGATTGTGTATGCATAATGCCTGGTAAACTAAAAGTAAACGGTGGGCAATCTACTGCGGTAGGTATGCTTGTTAAAGTTAGTGGTGCTTGGCACGGAGCCACATCAGCTTTTATTAAAGTTGGTGGGGTTTGGAAACAATGGTTTAAGGCTGCCGTATTAGACTCATTTAACCGCACAACATCAGGAAGCCTAGGGACTGCAGATAGCGGGCAAAACTGGAATGCTGTTACAGGTACCTGGTTTGCTAACGGTTCTCAAGCCCAATCCAATGATTCCCCATCTAATTATTCTATTGCCACTATTGATACTGGCAGTGCTAACAATATTCAAACTATTGGTTCGACAACCAATGGTACGGGAGCATCCGTATGGGTTACCGATAGTGGTGACTGGTTTGGTGTAGCGGCTGGACAAGAAGTAGTAAACACGGTCTACTACTATACCTGTGGTTGCAGCAGCTGCTTTGTCTGTACTAACCCTATTTCAGGCTCATCTCCAGGATGCCCTGTTTCTGGTGGCGGGTATACCTACTATTACGTGTACACGTATAACTGTAGTACGCACGCTGTAGGAACATACGGTGGCGGATCATACCTATATTATTATTATTATTACAGCTGTAACTATGCAGTTGGATCGTACTATGTGGCACCTTATACCTACTATACCTGCACCACCTATTATTCGTATTGTGGTGGAGGCTATTATTACACCTGTGGTTGCTCTAGCTGTCAGGGTGGTAGCGTAAGCTACCCAGCATTCGTCTATGTGTACCAGTCCGTAGCCAACACTATAAGCCAGGTCCTACGTACCGCCATATCGGCCGTAGCAGCCAGTTTAAAGGTCGTTACATCGGGTGGGAATACAATTACGGTCACCACGTATTCTGACTCCCTTACAACCCCTACAGACGCCCCTATCACCTATACTGCTTCCAGTGCACAGACTGCCACACAGTTTGGTATACTTTTATCACCTTCTCAGTACAACCAAGGTAGTACCCTAGACAACTACCAATCACAGAACGACTAGCCCTAAGGAACCCCATGAGCACTCTACCTTCAGTACCTCCTCTATCTCCAGCGACAGGTACCCCAGTCCCTGCACAGCCATACTACATTGCTGTAACCATTGATGATGTTGCCTATCAAGTTATGAACTTGGATGGACAAACAGCAGCGTTGTTCCTTTCTAACCCTAAGTTTGTTCAATGCGACGCAACAGTTGCTCCTGGAATGACCTATAATACCAATACAAATACCTGGAGCCGTTAAGCTAATATTTTTTAAATTCGACTACTAATTAGGACTACCAAATGAAAGCTATACAGTTCATTCCTTCTGGCTCTAAAGAGCACTCTTTAGGTCATCCTCAACCTGTTAAAACAACAGTTCCTGAATGGTATAAAAAAGGGGAAGCCCACCTTACCTCACCTAATGGTGAGAAGATGCCTGCTATGAAAGCCTGCGTTCCTTTTCTAGATGTGATGGTTTCTGGATATGTTTTAGTGACCCCATTTGATATTAAAGTTACTATTGAAGATGGTAATCAAAGAATTGGTTGGGACACTGAGAGCCCGATGTTTAGGGGATTTGTTGAGGAACGACCTAAAGAACTAGGCGCAACAATACCTAGACCAGCGGGACATTCTCCAAACGGTTTAGTTTGGTCTTCAGCTTGGGGTTGGAAAACACCTAGGGGTTGGAGCACTATAGTAACTCACCCGTTCAACAGGCACGATCTTCCGTTTACAACTCTTTCTGCAATAGTAGATAGCGACAGCTATACTGCAAATGGAAACATTCCTTTCTTCCTTAAAGAAGGTTTTGAAGGAATCATTCCGGCAGGCACACCGTTTGCTCAGATTGTTCCCATCAAAAGAGCTTCTTGGGTCCATAGTTATGCCTATAGTATGACTAAAGTTATTCAAGATCTTGGTGCAAGGACAAGACTAAACGAACATTTTTATAAAAAAGTCAACTGGGTTAGGAAAAAATATGAGTAAAAACAAAAAGCTTAAAGATACAGATAAGCCTACCTTTAGTGAATTTATAGGTCGTAAACTTATAGACCGGGCTATGCACAAGCGTAGTCAAGAACAAGAACAGCCTGATCATACCCATGAGCATAATCATAGCTTTATCGCAATGATCATAAATAATGAGGTAAAAGAAGTGGTAAGTGTTGGGGGAAACTTGCGAGAAACTTTGTTGTCTCAACCTAAGATGGTTTTAATAAATGAGGAAGAATATCCAAACCGTCCCACTATTGGTTGGAAGTATGAGAACGAAAAGTTTGTACTTCCTGAGGAAACAAAGTGACAGACCCATTTGATCGCCCAGCCAGGCCCTGGGACATATTCAACAAGAACCTAGAAAAAGTTACTGGGGCGGAATATGACAAGCGCATGGAGATTTGTAAGGGTTGCGAGCACCTACTAAAGGTTACAAACCAGTGCAAAAAGTGCGGGTGCATGATGAATATTAAAACTAGGCTGCCTAACGCTGAATGTCCTATAGGCAAATGGGGGCAAATAGATACCTCAAATGTGAGCTTTACAGAGGAACAATAACTTAAGGTTAGGATACACTAGGCCCATGCGTGGAGAAAATAAGCAGGGACGATTCGACATTATGTTCGAACGTTCTTCTTTCGTGTCCGGAACCACCACTGAGCTGGTAGATACTGTGGGAACTACTGTGGCCTGGTGGATCTTTGACCAGACCAATACTGTCGTAGACCCTATCTATGATACTGGTGCCAGCACAGGTACAGGTCGTATGTGGAAAACTCCACTCACTATCCCTGTTGTCCAAGCTCACGTAGAGCGAGGCGTAACTGTTCAAAGTGACCGAGGATTCTACAACACCAACCAGCTTACCCTCACCATTAACGTGGACATCATTGAGGACAACCTTAACTTCTATGGGGCAAATGCCAATAACGTTCCAGAGCTTTCCCTTATTGAAAAGAACCCTATTGAGTATCTTCGTGATCGGATTGTCTTTAGAGATGAAGTATTCACCCCCACTAAAGTCTTGCCCCAAGGTATTATTGGGGATAAGTACACCTTGCTTCAAGTCACCTGTAACCAGGTAAACGCAGAAGAAATGGTTAACGACTCTCAGTTCCAGCACTACGCAAACTTCTCTGCGTTTGACCCTACGACCTACTAAGGAAACATAATGGCACTATCTCACGCAATCGTTGCTCTTAACAGCTCAACAGCTGTTGATCTAACACCAGATAACGTAATTACAGATCCAGTAACTGGTGAAAAAAACTACACTTGGCAATCAGCCACCGTATACGTTGAAAACGTAGACACCGCTGCTACCGTATACATTGGTGCCTCTGGAGTCACCTCTTCAAACTATGGCATCTCTTTAGTACCAGGAGCCTCTGTTTCAATTGATCTCCTTGGAGGAAATGAAAATGTGTGGGCAATCTCAAGCGGCTCTTCTAACGTAGCGGTATTGTTGGTGACAACAGCATGAGCGTAAAGAAAAGCCCTGCCCCTGCCACACTTTACTACGGCAGTTTTTACGATACTACAACTCAAAGCAACGCTGGAGCTACTTCAGCCAACCTTGTCACCCTTAATTCTACATCTTCGTCTAAAGGAGTTTCAGCTGGCTCTCAAGGTAAAATTACCTTTACTAATGCTGGGGCTTATTTGGTTAACTTCCTTGGTCAATTTGCTTTTACTGGTGGAGCTAGTGATTATCACGTAACAGTTTGGATTTCTAAGAACGGCACTATCATGCCTGAATCGGCGTATACATTTACTACTACCAGTGCTCAAGGAGCTCAAACACTTGGTAACGTAGAGCAAATTATCACCGCAAACGTAGGTGATTACATTCAGTTCTACTGGCAAGCTGCTGCTACAGGCATGGCGCTTACACCTACTGCTGCGGGAACTAACCCTACTCGTCCTGCTTCTCCAAGCGTTAACCTCAATATCTATAACGTCGGATAATGCCTTTCAAGTCTCAGTCTCAGCGTAAATGGATGTACGCTAACGATCCCAAGATGGCAGAAAAGTGGGAGGAACATACCCCTAAGGGTAAGAAGCTTCCCAAGAAAGTGAAGAAAAAAAGTGGCAAAAGTAAAAATTGACGGTAAAACCCATAAGTTTGTTAAGAACAAAAAGGGTGATGTTATCGTAAGCCATCCTAATGGCGGGGGTCCTACAATGGATCTAACCAAAAAGGATGCTAGTATTAAGACCGTGGCAGACGGAATAGCTGCTGGTAAACAATGGCATAAAACTCACAAGAAGGGAAAGTAAATATGTGCAAAGCATGTGGATGTGGCTGCTCTAAGCCAAACTGCAAGGGCGCCTGCAAGAAAAAGGGCAAACCTACAACAAAGAAGGGCAAGTAAATGGCTCACAAAGACAGTAAGTTTGAGAAGGGTATGACCCCAGCTCAGAAGAAAAAGTTTGAGTCTCAGGATGAAAAGAATGATGCCAAGCTAGCCAAGAAAGTCAAGAAGACCGTAAAGAAAAAGGCAAAGAAGTAATGATTAAGCCCCCCACGAGGGGGCTTTTTCCTTTATCCTTAACCTTGACGCCAGAGCAATCTGGAACCCTGCTGCTTTACCCCTGCGCCTTCCTATGGAGGATATTATGATTTACCTTGCCAAGAAACTGGCAGCTCAGGAAACTGATGCTGACCGTATTGAGTTCATTCGTGGAGCAGCAAACCTTAATGCTAAGTCCGCAGAGAAGAAAGTAGTTCTCGGCGCAATCACAGGTGTTCTGCTATCGAAAGTACTCAATAAAAATGGCTAGCATCGCAAATGTATTTAATAATCAAATTAGGCGTGCTGAGCAGTCAGTCACTGATACATACACCGGTGAGCTTCGTGATCACCTTTCAGGCTATGGTTGGCCGGACCATCTTGTTTCTGCTATCTCTATGAGACATAATGGTCAAGAGCATAAGATTACATATCCCTCTCATCTTAAAGAGGAAATCCTAACCCTAGAATATGGCACTCAAGATGTGCCCCCTTCTCCTGGCCTACGAGCCTTTGTACATGGGAGGAACTAATGCCTTTTATTCTAAATGAAGAAGCTGCACTTAAGACACTACTCAGCGGCATAACAGTAGCTGATGGTGGAAATTCTGCTAGGCCTGTAGGCGTTTTCTATGGACAGCCTGATAAAGAAATCCGTCAGCAGTCATACCCGTATATTACTATTGACCTTGTTGGAATCTCAGAAGAGACTGACCGTGCCCATCGTGGAGTAGTCTCTATCCCAGAAACCACCCTGTATACCCCAGAGGGAGTAACTGCTGGGCAACAAACTAGCTTTCCAATCCCCGTACAGCTAATGTACCAAGTATCTACCTGGTCTCGTCAGCCTCGCCATGATCGTCAGATCATTGCACAGCTGCTATCTTCTGGTAGACTACCACTTAGATTTGGGCAACTCCCTATACCAGAAGACGGTACCAACCGTAGAATAGATATGTTGGGGTTCTCAAAAAGAGACACTACTGAAGGCGAAAAGCGCCTGTTCAGTAATGTCTATAGTATTCGTATCAGCGCAGAAATCTTTCCAGATATTCTGTACCAGCTATACGAAGTTACACAAACGCCTACTATCTCGACTACTTATCAGACAGTAAACTTTACAACTCCGTAACAATACGGTCAACCTAAGAAACCAAATTAACCTTAAGGAGTAAATCTCAATGGCAACATACAGTCGCCCAGGAGTCTTTATCCAGGAAGTAGCGCTTCCTCAATCAGTTGCACCTGGTAATACCAGCACTGCTGTTGGCGCAATGGTTGGTGCCTTGTCTCAAGGCTCTACCTCAGCCCCAGTACTTGTTAATACCTGGAATGACTTTGTTAGCGCATTCGGCGGATTAAACGACTCCTACCCAACAACTTGGGCTGCCTATAACTTTTTTGCTAACGGTGGTCGCAGGCTTTACGTACAACGTGCCGTAGGTACTGGAGCAACATCGGGTTCTGTAACTATTACAAATGGTCTTACAGGAACCCTTACAGCTACAGTAACAGCAGCTTCTGCTTCTGCAGGAACTGTAACCTATACAGCTTCTAACACCTTTACTGCTGGACAGACAGTATCTATTACAGGTCTTTCTACTTCAGCCTTTAACTTGACTAACGTAACAATTGCTACGGCTACGTCATCAAACTTCACTGTTACTAACTCAGCTACAGGAACTGCCGTTACAGGCGCTTCTGCAACTGCTACTGTAACTTTGACCCCATCTAATGCTTTTACCTTGACTGCTATTAACCAAGGTACATGGGCTAACAGCTATTCTGTTCAAGTGGTTGCTGCAGGAGACTCTGCTCGTTTTGGTCTTAATATCTATGCAACTACCGTAGCTAACGGCTCTTCTTCAACAGCGCTTGTAGAAACCTATACAGATCTAAGCATGTCAGCTACAGATGTTAACTACATTGTGCCAGTTATTGCCTCAAATGCATCTGCACACTTTACTGTAGGTTCAGTAGCTAACTCGGTTACACCTGGCGTAATGACCTCTCCGGCATCAGTTACTGGTGGTGTAGATGGTTCTGCACCTGCTCGTACAGCATACCAAGCAGCCTGGTCTAACTTTGATTCAATTCAAAGTAGCCTAGTTCTTTATGCTCCTGATGCACCATACGCTTCTACAGCTACACTGACTTCTCAGCTTCATGGAGATGCCCTTAATTATGCAGCTACTCGTACAGATTGCTTTGTAATTGTTGATACTCCAGATCAAATGTCAGTAACACAGGCACAAGCTCAGATAACTGCTACTGCAGCTGTTGCTGCAGGATCAACATCTGGAAACATTGCAGCTGCGTACTACCCATGGTATCAAATTGCAGACCCAACAAAGATTGTTGGAGCAACTCGTTCACAGGCACCTGGTGCAGGTGTTCTAGGTCAGTACCTTGCTACTGATGCAAGTCGTGGTCCTGCAAAAACTCCAGCCGGTCTAACTAACAAGCTTGCCGGTGCACTGTCTACAAACCACCTATTTACAAATGCTGAATTGGACTCAGTCAACACATCAAGCGATCCAATCAACGCAATCCGTCAAGTACCTGGTGCCGGAATTGTAATTATGGGCGGACGTACTTTGGACAACAGCCTTAACAACCGCTACATCAATATCCGTCGCTCACTTATTTACATTGAGAAGACAATGCAAGATCTTAGTGCTTTTGCAGTGTTTGAGAATAACGACGCAGTATTGTGGTCAAGGCTCACAACCACATTGTCTACCTTCTTGTTTAACTACTGGCAATCAGGCGGACTTCGTGGCACAACTGCAAATCAGGCTTTCTTTGTAAAGTGTGACGCAACCACTAACTCCTTCACTGATCTACAAAATGGACGAGTTAATATCCAGGTAGGCGTGGCTTTGCAATATCCTGCAGAGTTCGTGATTATCAACGTTAGCCAACTAACAGGAAACGCCTCGGCGTAAGGAGATAAATAAAAATGGCACAATCACCAGCACCATCATTCAGTAACTTGATGACGGATCCAATCCGTAATTTTAAGTTCCTGGTTACATTCCTTGGAATTCCTGGCGGAGCTACAGGTTCGTCAGCGACTTCTGCAACTAACCCAATCGCATTGGGTCAGATGGGGTTCGTATCTCTTTCAGGTCTAGGCATCTCTACCGAGTCAATTGCTTACCGTGAAGGCGGATACAACACCAACGTCCACCAGATTCCTGGTCAAACATCGTTCACCCCTATCACACTTTCTAAGGGTGCAATGATCGGACAAAGCGCTAACCCAGCTTGGATGAAGCGTTTGTTCTCTGTTATGACTCCAAGTGCCTCTGCTGGCTTCGGCGTAGACTTCCGTTGCCACCTAGACATTCAGGTCTTGACTCATCCAAACCCTGCTCAAATGACAGGCGCAGCTTCGGGAGACGCACAGTCTACTCAAGGCGCTCCTCAAACGCAGCACACATCTCTTCGCTTCAAGGTGTACAATGCATGGATCACATCACTTGCATACTCAAACCTTGACGCAGGAGCCAATACTCTAATGGTCGAAGAGATCTCTCTAGTCCATGAAGGCTTCGATGTCTCATACGCTACAGATTATTCTGCAGGTGGATCGGCTCCAGCCCTATCTTAATATCTACTAGAAGGTACACAATATGTCTAACAATACAACTATAAATGCAGCATCAAATCCGGCAGCAGCTAACAAGTTAGCGGCTGACGCAATGGCACAACAAGAGGCAATTACTGCGATGCTTACACCAGATCCAGTCAAGAGGCCTCCTAGCACTGCCGTTGAACTCCCTGCTGGGTTGATGGACCCCTTTACAGGTAAGTCTATTGACTCAGCAGAAGTTCGAGAATTAACCGGTGTAGATGAAGAAGCTATCTCTAAGATCTCAGATATCGGTAAGGCCCTCCTTACTATCTTAGATCGTGCGGTAGTATCAATCGGGGATGAGACAGCCACTAAAGATATTCTAGATACTCTCTACGCAGGGGATCGTGAAATGCTCTTGTTGGCTATACGAAATGCCACCTTTGGCGAAGAGATTAAGCTTGGTCCTGGACCATGCCCATCTTGCGGCGTAGAACAAACTTTTGATGTAGACCTAATCAAAGATGTCCCCATTAAAAAGCTTGAAGGAAGTCCTGAGTTTACAGTCAAATGTAAGGTCGGAGATGTATTAGTAAACCTACCTACGGGCTTAACTCAAAAAGCTTTAATCAGTTCTACTAACAAAACATCAGCAGAATTAGATACAATTCTTCTGACGAACTGCATTAAGTCCATTAATGGAGTTCCAGTTCTTACCTCAGATGCTGTACGTAACCTTGGAATCAAGGACCGTAAGGCAATCTTAGAAGAGATCACAACCCGTAACCCTGGTCCACAACTTAGCGATATTAAAAAACCATGTCAGTCTTGCGGCACGGAGGTACCGCTTCCGCTAACCTTAGCGGAGTTATTTCGCTAGCGAGATTGATTATGAAACGCTTATGGATATGCTTGACCTGTTAAGTCAACAATATCCTGGGTGGTCATTAACAGAACTTCGTTCCCTCTCTATGAGAGAACGTCTTAACTGGCTAAACGCAGCTCTTAAAAGGACACGGAGGTGATCTAAGTGGCAACGCAAAACATGCTTACGCCTGATGACTCTAACAGTGAGTTCTCACCTATTGGCTCAGACCTGTCCATTGAAGAGTTTGGCGCCTCTTTAGAAAAAGTCTTTAAAGCAGCTGAAAAAGTTGTTGATCGAATTATTGATAAGATCAAGCTTGGAACAGCATCTCTTGAACAAGCTACTGGAGTTGTGAGTAGCCAAACACCTGGTTCAGGAAAGCTGGGTCTTGGGTCATTTACTAGAGGGCAAGTAGCAACTGGACTTGGTCTTGGAGTTGTAGCTAGCGGAGCTGTGCTTTCTTCTATGGCACCAAATACTATGGCAGCCGTTACACAGGCCATGGGTGCTTCAACATACGCTGGCTTTGCAGGCATGACTAATATGCAGGCAACCCGACTTGCTAATAAGCAAGTAGGCATGGGCGCAACAAGTGCTATGGGCCCAACCATGGCAGCTATGACTCTTTCTAATATGGGTCTTCTTGCTGGAAGTGCAAGCTCTAATAGTGTTATGGGACAGCTTGCTGGACTAAGCGCCATGACTGGAATGAGCAACGAACAAGCCGCTGCTTCTATGGGTTCTATTAACGGTATGATGTTTTTACGTGCCGGCATTAGAGTTCGTGATTCCAACGGAAACCTACTTCCACCTAATCAAATTGTTAACAATGCGTGGAATGCGATAACACGTGGTCGTCCTTATACCCAAGCTCAAGTTGCTGCAACCTTCTTAAGCCCTAGTGGTGCTGGCTATCAAACACTTCAAGCCATTTCTGGTGGAGATCCAAATCTTCTTGCAACTTTGCAATCAGGCTTTATGGCTCGTGCAAAGATTGGTAAAGATATTACTGCCGGGCAAATGAGCAATGCTCAAACAATGCTGGGCGCAATGGGCGTGGATAAGACTAGCCCTATGTACTCTAATTTTAAAAATAACACCGCTCAAGCTAATCTTCTTGCCTCAACTGAGTCAGGGTTAGTAGGCGGATACAACACTGCTTTAAATACGAATGCAGATCTAACTAATGGATTAGCAGGTATGGCAAATGCGGTCAGTGGAGTTACTAAAGCTCTTATGGGACTAAAGGGATTTTTACAATCCTTTGGTGCTGCGGGAAGTGTTGGGGGAACCGTATCTGGTCTTGCTAGTATGGGTGTAGGCGCTGCAGTAAATGCATACACTACTAAGAAAATACTAGGTACTTTGGGAGTAGCCAAAAAAGGTCCTGGACTTCTTACAAGTCTTGGTAACGTCGGAAAATCAGTTCTCGGTGGATTAGGCAGACTACTTGGTATGGCTGCCCCTATTGCGGAAGACGCAGCAGTTCTAGGTGGCCCATATGATCACGGCTCTATGGGACAAACAGGTGTTGGAGGTCCTTCAGGAGGACATGAAAACATTCTTCCAGTTCCTCAAGGTACTCCAGTTTCGTCTCCTTATGGAAGTCGTGGTGGTGGAGCAAAGACAAAGGGATTCCACCCTGGTGTTGACTATGGAGTAAAGACAGGTACCAATGTCTATGCTCACGATTCCGGAACAGTTACTATTGTGGGCAATGGTGGAGGCTACGGTAACTATATTGAAATTGACCACGGCTCATACAAAACTCGTTATGCCCACCTTTCTTCTATTCTTGTATCTAGAGGACAAAAGGTAGGTGGCGGTCAAGTAATCGCCAAGTCTGGTAACACCGGTAATACTACGGGCCCTCACTTGCACTTTGAAGTATTGGTTAACGGAAAGAAAGTAAACCCTGCCCCTTACTTAGTAGGTGCTGGAACCAGTAGGTCTACTGCTGCGAGTGCCAGCCGTTCAACTTCTGGCAACATTAATAACCCTCTTAGCTTAGGGACTTTAGGTTCTGCTACAGATATCAACTCTATTTTGAGCAGCTTTAACTCAGGAAGTTATGCAAATCTTTCTAGTCTATTTGGATCAAGTGGTGCTAAGAACCTTAGCTCTAACTCCTCTATGTCTTTTATTAAAGGACAGCTACAAGCAACTGCGGGAATTATTCTGGGTACGGGTAACCAACAAGAGTGGGCACGCACACTTCTTGGAAAACTAGGTAAGCCTGCAACTCCAGATAATATTAAGGCGCTTACTACTTGGGCTGCATGGGAAGGTGGACAGTGGCACAACTCTGCACACTACAACCCACTGAATACAACCCAACCTGAAAATGGCGCAACCAATATGAATAAAGAAGGCGTCAAGTCTTACACTTCATGGAATCAAGGATATGCAGCTACTGTTGCTACACTTAATAATGGGCGCTATAGAAGTATTCTAAATGCCCTATCTAAGGGTAATAATGCCGGGGCTGTGTTATCTGCTGTGGATCATTCTTCTTGGGGCACCCATATTCCAGGATATGGTGGTCCTAATGCAGACCTAGGTACTGGCACAATAACTGCATCATTGCCTATGTCCTCTGGTGGATATGGAAGCGGCGGCGCCAGTAGATCTTCTGGATCCCCAGTAAATGTAAACTTTAATGTAAAATTCTATGCTCAACAAGCAAGCGTAGCTGATGCTAAACGTTTTGTTAAGATGATTGAAGATGAGGCAAAGAAGAGCTCTCTACTTAAGACTATTGGAAGTATAGGATAATGGCTACTACATACTCTTACTTTTACACAATCCAGCTGTGGGCTAACCTGTCTACTACTGAAGATCCTGGATCAACTATTGAAGTAATTGATACTGATGGTCCTAATCAACATGACAACTGGGTTCAGCTTATGCCTGAATCTACTTCCATTACTCTTTCTGGTGCAAAGTTTACTATTGAAGCTGGTAAGCAGATCAAGGTACAGATTAGGTTTTATCAAAAAGTAGATACAGGTACTGGTACCCCAAAGATTTATTGGATTAACAGTAGCAATGTGCATAATGCAAATTTCCTTATGGCAGATACAGGTAAGTGGACTGCTTATAGTGGAGATGTATCTAAGCTTTCAACTCAGGGTACCGGCAGCACCAGCATCTCTGGTGTTCAGAACCCTACAGGCGGAACAGTATTTTATTTTCAATTGATACCAAAGCAGTCGTTTACCGCATCTACGCCTTTCATACAGTTCATCAGTTCAAGCAGCAATGGTTGGGCTGGTGGCATCATTCCTAATGGTCTTAATGGGGATGCTAGAAATGGTTCAGATGGTCCTAGCGGTGTGGGCTATGTTCCCTCTCTTGCTGGAATTAATCCTACGATTACAATATCGGCAGCATCTCAGATTCCTCCTATTCCAGGTAATCTAAAGGCAGCTTTATCTGGCGTAGCTAATACTGTAGACAGTCAAGGAAACGCTAGCTCTGGAAAGATTTATACCGTGTTTGACCCATGTAAAAATCTTTGGCATGGCATAGCTATACCTGACCCCACAGTTGTAAATCAAAAGCTTGTTCAACAGTACGCAGTCTTTACCTGTAAGCCTAATAACTCTGGGCTTACACCGTCAACGGCTCAATTAAAAACTGACTCTAATGCTTCCAAGCAAACAGATATTAATAAGGTAATTGCTAACTTTAATTCTATTGCTGTTGGTGATTGTAGTGGATATAAGTCTTCTAAGACTCCTGGTGGAGGCAGCACTTCTAGCACACCGTTTCCTACGGTAATTACAGAGCCTAGTGCTAACAGTCAATGGAATCCTCCTGTTTTTTATAGCAGTAGAACTGCACCATATTCAGAACTTGTAAACCAACAATTCTGGATGAAAGCGGATGTGTTCTCAAACTTAGGAGCAGAACTAAAAACCTTAAATGATCTTGTGGGCTCAGTAGTGTCACCCCTAAATATTAACGCTATATTGAGTACCCAAAGTTCGCAAAATCAAGGAAAGCTTTTTCAAGATCCATACAGCGCTAAAGCTTTGAACTCATACCAAAGCAACCTATCACTTAAAGATTCCACAAAGTCACAGCAATGGGGCTTTAGGTTTATGTACAATCCTACAAGCTTTTCATACAGCACAAGCTCTAACAATAGCGTGGACTTTACTAATTCGCAAAACGATCCTTCAGCTTTATTGGTAGGTAATTCACAGGTTACTTTTGAACTGTATATAAATCGTATTCTAGATATGAGTGCTTTGGCCAGTGCAGAGCAAAACAAGATTGACCCAACAACTCAGGATATTGGGTATAGCCGTCCTTTGACAAAGGATGAACTCTATGGGATTCTTTATAGGGGTACCGAATATGACATTGAATTCCTATATAGGGTATTGAACGGAAGTCCTCAGGGAGGGGCTCAGCTATTAAGTGATGACTACAAGAGCCTTGGTGGAGTAACTTCTGATTTTGGATATACTACTGCTGTACCTTGCTGGCTATGGCTTCATGATAATCTAAGGTACTACGGTGCTGTAGCATCTTTCCAAGTTAACCACGTAATGTTTGACTTGCGTATGGTGCCTATTCTTAGTGTAGTCAGCATAACCTTTAGCCGTTACCCAGCACTAAATTCTAGCAGCGCTACATTTAGCCAGTCTTCTATTGCTAAAGCTGGAGTAACACAAGCTAATGGCGCTCTAGGTGGAACAGGAACAACACCATGATTGAAAGAGTATCTAGATACTACGATGGCACTTTGGCACAAACCCCTAATAAATACACGGGTGTATATGAGATCTCTGTCTTCAGGGCGTTTCCAAATACCAGCACGGTTAAGTACATTACTTACACCTGGAAAGATGGCGATACCCTGGCTGCCCTTGCCGAAAGGTATGGAAGCGGCGTCAACTTTTGGTGGGAAATTATGGACATCAATCCACAAATCCTTGATCCATTTACCATTACTCCAGGAACAGTAATAAAGGTTCCTTATGGCAATTGATCCATTAAAAGCATCTATTCCAAAGCAAGATAACTTTGTTTGGAATTCTTCGGCATCTTTACTTTCTAGTACATTTACCGTGTCTTTTCCTAAGGCGCCTGACTTTGATCTTCTACTGATGGGTGCTGAACTACATCAGGCACCGGAAGAGCATGATAGGTTAGCCCTTCATTTTAAAGGCAAGCCTATGAATAAAAGAAGTGCTGTAGTGGGTGGAGACCCTGTAATTTTTACCTTTAGCTCTGGCAAATTAAAAGCTACTTGGCACGGATATGTGCACAGCATTCCTCAGAATAATACTTGGCAGGGAGGCAATACCGACATAGTATGTGTAGGTGCCTCTTGGATCTTAAAGAACACTGACCAAAAGATCTTTACTAATACGACAGCTGATCAAGTAGTTACTAAGATTGCTAAAGCAAACAGCATGGAAGCTATAACCCAGAGGCATCCTCGGGTTAAAGACAGCATTGTTCAAGCAGGTCAAAGCTACTGGCAGACTCTAAAGCGTCTTGCTAAGACCACTGGCTTTGCCATGTTCTGTGTTAATACCACCGTATTCTTTATGTCCAAAGAAAAAATCTTTCAAAACAAGAAGGCTTCTGCGGCATACTTTAACTATGTCAATAGTGAATTTCAAGGTGTAGCAACTAGAGAACTTCGTATGACGGGCACCATTCTTAACTTCCATCCAATCATCTCTGACCAAACTCCAGAAGCCGGTGTTATGGTTGACAGAGTTGTTTCTGGATCTGATCCTAAGAATACTAAGCTTATTAAGACCACACACCCATACACTGGAGTTAGGCCAACTAACCCTGGAGTGGTTATACCTTCAGAGGAGTACTTTAAGAAATGAGCAATTTCTCTAACAATACTCCTAATGCTTCTTCTAGGGCTGTGTTCAAGAAACACCATACTCATGAGGTAAGCACAAGTCTTGCAGAGTCTCAAGCTATTGCCGATGCTTATTCTGATGCACATAGGTATCAGCACAGGGCTGAAGTAACTGTGGCCGGGCACCCAACTCTTCAAGTATACGATCCCGTATACCTAGATGGACTACCTAATGGTTTATCTGGCTATTGGACGGTTCTCTCTATCAAGCATATTTTTGGTGGAAAGCCTGCATACTTTATGACGGACCTAGTTGTAGGAACAGATGTCATTGGAGATGTAAACCCTAATGCCAAGAACACTGCTGACAATAGAGATGTGCAAAGCGAACTAGCTGGGCAATCTCTTAACGCATCTGACTCTGCACTATCTGAATACATGACTTCTCCAAATAGCTCACAGTTAAATCCTTCACACGGCGTTACTAACCCTACAGCTGTAACCTCTTCTTCTGTGGTTGGCGTGCCTAATGTAAAAGGCGCTACCCCATTCAAAGCCAAAGCCCCAAACACAGGTGTGGTAAAAAGAACTGTACAATGGGCAGCTAAGAGTAACGGAAAGGTGCTTAAATGAACCAACATGAATCTGAGTATGGTTTGGACCCACAAGGTCGTAACAGGTATTATGGAATCTATAGAGCCATAGTTATTAGCAATTCTGATCCTTTGAATAAGTATAAGCTTAAAGTACAAATTCCACAAATTCTTGGAACAGAGACTACTAACTGGATACCGGCTATCCTTCCGGTAACCCACCTATCTTCTCAAATAGCTCCCTCATTAACAACGTCTTCAACAACCGTCACCTCTGGAACAGCCCCATCTTATCCTTCAGGAACACATACACACCAAGTTACTATTCCAGCATTGACTGTTACTACTAAAACAACACCAGTACTTCCAGTACTGCCTGCAGTAGGGCAACACATCTGGGTCATGTTTATTGCAGGAGATCCCGAGTACCCAGTATGGATAGGAATAGAACCATGAGTGCAGCCATTAGTTATCCCTACACTTTAGACCCCAATAACGGTCAAGTCTCTATTGCCGTAGACTCAGCTAAGATTTATCTTGATAGGGTAGTCACCCTGTTGTCTACAAATATTGGGCAACGCCCCATGACACCTACCTATGGTGTGGACTGGTCTTCTGCCATGTTTGAAAATGAAGGTGATTCTAGAAAAGCCATTAAGCAGGCAATCAATCAGGCCATAGGCATTTGGCTTCCAGAGGTATCCGTATCAGGCATTTCCTTTGTAGACGGAGGTTCTTCAGGAATAGAAACTGTTAATCTTACGGTAAACTTACCAGATAATACTACGGCCAACCTAGCTATTAACTCTAATATTCTTAATTACGACGGAACGATTGCGGGATAACTATGCAAATTGACTACACCTCTAGGGACTTTAATAGCCTAAAGAATGATCTTATTGCTCTCATCGGCAACCGTACCAACATTGCGTGGGACCCAACCAACTATAGTGATTTGGGTAACGTACTTGTAGAAGCCTTTGCCTATATGGGTGATGTAATGTCTCACTATTTGGATCGTGTTGCTAACGAGACTACTGTAGATACGGCTATCCAGCGCAGCACCCTTTTATCTTTGGCAGCCATGTATGACTACATTCCTTCTGGTCCGACACCAGCTGCTGTTCAAGTTACCTTTACAAATGTAAGCTCTAATACAGTTAGCTTACCTGTTGGTACCCAGGTTATGGCTCCTCTGTCTTATGGACTTTACAACCAAGTTTATTTTGAGACAACCCAATCAGCTACCGGAATTACTTCAGGCCAAAGCATTACCCTTGCAGCAAGTGAAGGAAAGACTGTAAACACAGATCGTCCTGACCTTATTGACAGTACTTATAACGTTCCCCTACCATCCAATCTTGGTACATCTAATGGACTACCTAACCAAAGCTTTCCTATTGTAGATCCGGGAGTTATTAACGCCTCAATCAACGTATATGTAGGTCAAGGAGTTGCGTTTAGTTCATGGAACTATGTAGATAACATTTTAGAGTGGGGCCCACAGGACCACGTATTTACCACTCAAACAAATGTAGATGGCACATTGTCTGTTGTATTTGGTAATAATATTAATGGCGCCATTCCTACAAGCGGTCAACTTATTAGTTGTCTTTATCAAGTTAGCGTAGGAGCTGCTGGAAACGTAAACTCGCTTGCTATTACTGAATTAACCTTTGTTCCTGGAAACCTTGACCCACAAGTAACTACATACTTTACTGTCAGCAATGCACTTCCGGCATCAGGTGGTGCAGATCCAGATGATGAGACTCAACTTAAGACTAAGATTAAAGCAGCTGTGTCATCTTTGGGACGAGCCGTAACTATAAATGATTTTGCAAACCTGGCCTTACAAGTTCCACTAGTGGGTAAAGCAAACGCCGTATCTAGCGTCTACTCATCTGTTACTTTGTATATCCAACCACAGAATGATAACAGCCCTGCTCCAGGATTCCCACAAGCACAGATTGTTGGCGTATCTCCTTCTGGAGGTGTAGTAACTTATGCGACAAATGTTGCTCACGGGTTCTCTGTAGGAAACGTTCTTAATATTTCTGGTATCAGCCCTATTGCATATAACTTGCAGGGAGTAACGGTTGCAAGCATTCCTACTCCAACAACGTTTACTATCTCCAGTGCAGCTACTGGAACCTATAGCTATGGTGGTGTGGCTATTTGCTTAACTCCTACTCTAGCTTGGTACTCACTTCAGTCTGCAGTAGAAGCCGCTATGGCAAATCAGATCTTGGTAGGAACTAGCCTAACAGTATCCCCACCAACCTATGTTCCGATATATTTAACAAGCTCAGTAGTTGTTGATCCATCTTATAAGAACTCGGATATTCAGCTGGCTATTTATCAAGCTATGCTAGGTACTGGGGGAATGTTCCAATATGATAATAATACTTTTGGGGCAACTATTCCTCTATCATCTATAACAACTACGATTCAAAATATTCCCGGAGTTATCTCTGTAAGTGTGACTCAATTATGCACAGATGGAAGCAATACTGTAAACACCATCTCATTAGCTGCTAATCAGATCCCATATCTAACTGCTGCTAACTTAATCTCAAATACTACTGGTGGAATCTAAGGATCTTAAATGGCAAAATTTGGTACCAAGAGATATGACACCGGATTTAAATATGGTGAAGTATCCACAATCTCTGTATATTACCAATCAGGACTAACTGCTTGGTCCTATGACTATGCAACTGTGCAGCTTACCTGGAACCCTATTACGCCCAACCCTAATGACCCCGTACCAACTCATTGGGCTTTAGTAAAAAGCTATACCGGAAGTACCGACAATCCTTTAAACGGAACGGTTATTGATGGGGGCCCTATAAGCGCATTTAGTACAAACTATACAGATGTAAACTATTTAATCTCTGACGTAGAACTTTCATATTCTTTATGGGTATTTAATGGATCTAAGTGGATTAATTGTGGAGAGTCATATGCTTTTGTAGTAAGCGATAAAGATTCCCTAGTGCAAATATCTTCTTGGATACCAAAAGCTTGGCTAAACCAAGTCAATACAGTAGGAGATGCTGTAGGTGAAAACAGCCCAAGTAATACTCTTGTTAGCATTCTAGATGCCCTTACTTTTACCTATGATAAATTTAGGGTAGAAGCCAACTTACTTGCTTTAAGCAACGACCCTAAGTATACTCCAAGTGCCATATTAGACTTTAAAGGCCCTAGCTTTGGAGTTACCTATGAGGATGCTTTAGGAGATTCATATAATAAATCTTTGGCTTCTGCAGGATTTCTTATTAATAAATATAAGGGTAGCTCTAAAGGAGTATCAGTCTACACCAATGCTTTAGCGCACTGGCAAAACTCGTATGCTTCAGGACACAATCTATTTTTAGACTATAACGATTCTTCTTTTGAAGAGTCTACAGGACGCTGGACAGTGTCTAGTGGAACCCTTGCTAGGGTGGCATACTCAGGTTCTGGGTTGACCCCTCCACAAGCCAGTCAAGTTCTTTATGATCCATTGTACTCTCCAAGAGTAGTAGGCTTTGCAGAACTTACTACAACGGCAACTACACCAGTAACTATGGCACTTCCTGGTTCAGTTTTAAGCCCCATTACTTATGGAGTCCCTGTAGTAGGAAATACTAGATATGTCTTTAGTGGTTGGGTATACCACCTAGATCACTCTGCAACTATTACAGCAACCATCAGTTGGTATGACATGTATGGTAATTTAATTAGCACCACCGGTGCAGGCTCTACATACACCACAACAGCTTCTTGGAGCGAGTTTACTTCTAAATCTGATTCTGGTCGCAATGGTCAGCTTGCACCGCTTAGCGCAGTGTACGCAACAGTATCTATGACAATAACTCCTTCTTCAGCGTTATCTAGCAGGTATGCGTTTGACTTCTTTATGTTTTCACAATATGATCTTAGCTTTGAATATGAAGACGCTAGAAAGACTAATATTGTACTTACTGGACAAAAACAAAACTACATTACAAACCCTGATTTTGAATTAGGAACATATGAATGGTCTGCTATTAATGGCACACTACTTGCTGATAGCCATAATGCAGGCGCAGTCGTACACGGTTCTAGGGCACTTAAGCTAACGTCTACGGCCTCAGGACAAGCAGCGTATGTCTCTGATTGGTTTGCTGTAGACTCAGGTCAAACAATGACCTTTAGTGCGTATGTGTCTGGATCTGCTGCTAGAACAGCTATTTTAAGAATTGAGTTTACAAACCAATCAAGTGCTGAACTTCAAACAGATGTTCTTCAAGATGCTAATGGCTTCTACTATCCTACAACACAGTACTACGCTGAATCTTCCGCATACACCCTTACTACAACACCTACACAGATAAGTGTTACTGCGATTACATCTCCTTATGGAACAGATGTAGGAAACCCTGTTGCAAAACTATCTATCTATTTTTCAAATAACCAAGCTGGAGATACATATTGGATTGATGGAGTGATGGCTGAAGAGTCATTTACTGCATCCTCATACTTTGGTGGTTCGGGCGGAATATTCCCCAGCAACCCTCTTACTCAGTACTATTACGATCCAGCAGATTGTTACTGGGAAACAAAGACAATCTTTAACTATCTTCATAATCCTTCTTTTGAATTAAGTACTACAGACTGGACTGCTACAGCAGGAACCCTTGCGGTAGTAACTGCTGATGGGGCATACACCCCTGCCTATGGAACTCACTTTGCAAAGGTAACATATACTACTACAGGCACTTTAACCACAACTGCCTATCTTCCATATGCGGCTACTGGCGGAGAAGACTTCCACGTATCAGCTCTTGTTAATGGCGCAGTAGCTGCGTATACACTCAATGGAACTTCCTACACTATTCCGTCAACTGAAGCGTCTAACTGGACACGTATAGCGTCTACCATATTATTAACTCCTGGACAGACAACAGTACCAATAACACTTTCAGTAACCAATACTTCTGGATCCAGTTCTACGGTATTCCACGTGGATGCAGTTCAAGCAGGCTATGGAAGAGTAGTGAATGGCTTTGTAGACCCAGCATTAACAACTACAACAGTTATTGCCAATCCTTTGAACTCAGCTAAAAATATTTATGCAGCTAAGATTCAAAGTCCCTATGCAGGAAAAAGTTCTTACTTTAGCAACAGTGTTGTTAAGCAATCTCGTCTGAAGGGAACTATCGCAAACTTCCTTCCGGTAGGTGCTAGCTACCATTTAACTATGGGAAGCCCTACAAACCCATTCCTTGATGTACCTAACTCTTTATTTCCAGCATCTTCGTTTGAACAGAGTAGTGGAACATGGACAGCGGTTAACTCTACAGTTACAAGACAAGTAGCAGGAGGAACACTGCTTAATGATCCAGTAACTCATGGACAAGCTTATGGCGTAGTGACTACTGCCGGCTCTTCTGGAAGCAAGTCATTTGGTATAAAGACAGGAAAGATTTACCTACAACCTACGGGCGGTTATTACTGCTCTGTAGCTATTCGTCCTGTAAACTCCGATTCTCTTGGCTCTTATACATTAGAGGTAGACTGGTATGACGCCAACAATAACCCAATCGTTATTTATACAGATGCAGTATCTGGGCTACTAACTACAAACGCATATTCTGCTAATGGCTCCGCCAATACAGTTAGCACTACAGGACGCCAATACACTGCAACGATTAGCCAGCTTAATCGCTGGGCTTATTTTAGCAACACGTTCCCTGTTAGCACAATTACAGGTGCAGCGTATGCAACCATCTCTGTAACCTTTAACCCAACTACGTACGTTGCTGATCAAGCCTTCCAAATTGACAGGGTAGTTTTTAGAGAGTAGACTAGATTGTATGGCTATCATACTAATCTCAAGCATGGCTGCTGCCTGCATCATCACCGCATTTGAAGGTCTTGTTAGACCTATGGGAAAATGGCGAGGATTAACGGGTTTAATATTAAGTGGCCTATTTTGCTACAACCTAGATACCAAGCTGTCTTATATGACCGTCTATACCTTGGCATCTACTTTTGGCGGTCTCACCTTATCCGTTCTAGTTGAACAGCTTTTCGCTGGAACCACGCTGCGTTTTTCTCGTGGTTTGCCAAACAGGGTGGATAGGCGCTAGTATAGTAATTAGGAGGGTTACATGCTAAAACCTATTGTCAATAAAAACCTGTCTTTACGAGCCCGAGCACTTTTCTTTTTGTTTGCGGAAAAGGGTAGGGTTATTTCTGCTGACGAACTTGTAGCCAGTAAAGAAGTCCTGGAAGGTCGGGACGCTATTCAGGCTGCCATAAATGAACTCAAGGATTATAACTATATCCGTACGGTCCGAACCCGTAATAACAATCACTGGATCTCTAAGCTAAAGTTCACAGATTCGGCTTTAAAGCTGATTTCTCCCGACAACGGGTTTTCAGGGCACCTGTATAGCTATGCAACTACTAGTGATTTATCTACTAGTACTAACATAGATAATAATCCTAACGGATTATTATCTATGGGGGCAGAGCCCCTTAAGGAGGAGAAGATGGTGTGGAAGGAAGAAGAAGACGAAGCGGTTGGTGCTGTAGGAAAGATTGACGACCGTCAGGCTCGGCTAAACGCCAAGTACAAAAAGCCAGTAAAGGCTCAGCGTAGTAGCCGTGACAGGATCAATACCCCTGAGGAGCTCTGGTCTACACCAGATCTACTAGCAGAGTTCTACGACCTCTCAGATAAGCACGCCTCAAACATGACTGGCCAAGTAAACGGCAAATACCTCTCGGCCTGGATCAACAAGCAAGTTGGTGAGGGAACTACTCGTTATGAAGTTCTTAAAGCTATCCGAATGTTCTTTGAGGATCCACGTAACCTACATGATGTTGGAGTTGGTAAGACTTTGTGGCAACGCTTCATAGGTTACTACCAAGGAGTGCAGGGAATCGTTAAGGCAGAGGAAGTCGTTTATGCAGACGATGACTTCAAGGCCCATCAGGAAAAGATGCTTAAGTTGCTTGGAGGAGAATAATTGTTCGAACTTGATAAAGAGTCACCAACGATCCGTAGGCAAATCCTCCGTGCTGGTCTCCCATTCAAGACTCTCGGACTAGAGTTCTCTGACCTAGAGGCAACCCCCTACCGAAAGTCTATGGAACGCTGGGTGGCAGACGTCCTGGCTGGAAGGGTCATTAAAAGCCCTAGAAGCCCCCTATGCGGGGTTGGTGTAATGCTAGTGGGGGAACCAGGTCACGGGAAGACCACACTGGCCTCTACAGCCCTTCAAGCCCTTATTAGGGGTATGTCCCCTGAAGTACTGGGTTTGGAAGAAAGGCTTCCTAGGATGGTCGGGTCTTTCATAGACTACCCAAAGCTTCTCAGGAAGCAGCAGTCTCAGTTTAATGACTTCTCCGAAGATACCCAGCTAGAACTTGACAGCATATACGGGGACAAGTCTATACTTGATAACGTACCTGTTTTTATTTTAGATGACTTGGGTAAGGAATATAAAACTTCATCAGGCTGGTCAGAGAATCAGTTTGATGCATTATTGCGTTCTAGGTTCAATGCGGGGTTACCAACGATTGTAACTACAAACGTTCCTATGAAAAGTTGGGGTGCCATTTACGGTAAACCTATGGGCAGTTTCGCATACGAAGCTTTTATTCCTCTTGACATAATAGCACCCGGAGGAGACAGACGACGCAAATGAAAGATATAACTATGGATGCTTGGCAAATAACTCAGCTGTTTCTTTCAGACACGGGCGTACACGAAGTCTACGTAAATCTGGATAATAAGAAGTTGCGGTGTAACTGTGCGGGTTTTGTAACCCGTAGTGGTTGCAAGCACACAAGGTATGTGGGAGAGAAGATGAACAACAACGGCGGAATCTATCCGGTTGAAGTATCTAACCGTGCAACCTCCGCTGAGACTGCTCTAGCTTCTCTAAGCCCAGAAATCTTTAGAGACTTCCTTTTGAAGTACGGTAAGATCGAGGTACTCTAACTTTGAAGGGGGGCGATCTTTCAAATGAAGTACCACTACGTGTCGCAGTTACTCTTGACTGCATTATTGATAGGCGCCCTGTCCTTAAAAAGGTTTTGGGCATCTCTATACCTGATGAAGAAATAACTTACAACCGACAAGCTCTTGCGTACTTCTGGCGCTTTGCTGAAAAGAATTACTACGTCATGGAGCTTGTTGGGTTTGGCTATACACAAAAAGAAATGGATGAGGTATTAGAGGACCTAGATAACCTGGGCACTAATCCTTTTAACTATGCAAAATCCTATAACGTTGTTGCTGATCTAGTAGCGGAGCTTCCTTATAGGCCGGAGTTAAAAAACGTGATTGATATACCCGAGCGTGGACTACGCTATGGGCATTGGTACTTGGAACAGGGATAACATATGGCAGCAGATAACGAAGAAAGATTAATATCACGTGTAGTTCGTACTAGGGAAATCACTCCAGCTTTAGAAGCAGGCGTAGAAGATAGCTGGTTTTTTTTAGATGAGAACCGATCTGTGTGGAAGTTCATACGTCAGCACTGGACTAAGTATCAGGAAGTTCCCACAGCTGTAACGGTTAAAGATAACTTCCCTACCTATAGGTTGTTGGCTGTAGAGGATTCTCTAGAGTATCTGGTTGATCAGCTTGTTGAATATCGTCGCAGGCAAAAGGCCATTGAAGTAGTTCAGACTGCTGCCGAGTCTATTGCTGAAGGTCAGCATGATCGTGCTATTGAGCTTATGTCTCAAGGCGTAGCATCTATTTATGATGAGGGTGTAGGCATCACTTCAGATGTAGATCTTACACGTGAAGCTACTAAGCGTTTCGATGAGTATCTTTCAGTTAAGACCCGACCTAACGGTTTGCTTGGGTACAGCACCGGCTTCAAGACTATTGATGAGGCTACCGCAGGAATCCAGCCACAACAATTGATCACCATCATTGCTCCACCTAAGACCGGTAAGTCTGTGCTTGCTATGCAGATGGCTGTGAATGTTCATAATGATGGCTACGTTCCTATGTTCCAATCATTTGAGATGAGTAACATCGAGCAACAACATCGTCACGATGCTATGCGTGCTCACATTGCCCATTCTCGTTTAGTACGTGGAAAGCTGCGTGCTGATGAGGAAGCTAGATATCGTGAGACTCTTCAGAAGATGGAAGAGATGCACAAGTTCTATCTTACTGATTCTACTTCAGCCATGACTGTCACCGGTCTTGCAGCAAAGATTGAAAAGATTCGCCCAGACATTGTATTTGTAGACGGTGTATATCTTATGGTGGATGAGGCTAGTGGTGAGTCAAATACCCCACAAGCCCTCACTAGCATTACCCGTAACTTAAAACGTCTTGCTCAACATGCCAACCTCCCTATTGTCATCACTACTCAGGTGTTGCTTTGGAAGATGAAGAAGCGTCAAGTAAGTGCCGATGCTATTGGTTACTCGTCTTCATTCTTTCAGGACTCAGATGTTATCTTGGGCCTACAAAAGCAAGATGAAGAGGATGACAGTAGCCGTGAACTTCGTGTCGTAGCTAGCCGTAACTGCGGTCCAGCTACAAGCGATCTTCTATGGGATTGGGAGGAGGGAAAGTTTGAAGAGTATGGCTCTGGATCTTTTGGTATCCCAATCCAATCCTTTTAACGGAACACAGCTTTGCTTAGAGTCTGATCCCGATGTCTTCTTTCCTGAGTATAGTAACGAGATGCGTGATGAGTACCTTAAGACAGTCGCTAAAGCTAAAGCAATCTGCGAAGATTGCTGGCTAAGCAAGAAATGTCTTGCATATGCGATGAACGTTCCAGACCTAGATGGTGTGTGGGGCGGTACTACTAAACACGAGAGAAAGAAGATGAGAAAATTAAAGACATCAATGATGTAAAGCCAGACTACACAGCCGCTATGGATGTGCGGGGAGATTTCCCAACCATGGTGTGCCCATGTGGCTGCTATGTTTGGAACCTTAAAGTTAGCTGGGATGAGGAAGGTGCAATCGCAGCCTACTTTGAAACTATGGAATGCATTGAGTGCGGAACATTGGCTACTGCCCCAATGCCAGGAGTAAATATAGGATTGGATAACTAATGGGTTACGCAATATTTGGTGGGATTTGTTTCCTACTTGGAATCTTTACTGCATGGGTTTGGCTAACGGAGTTTTCTCCATTTGCTCAAAAGACTTCTGATAAAGAGTACGGGGTAGAAGTTCGCTGTATTCATTGTGGTCGTATGTACCGCACTGGGTTTAATGAAGTAAGGACCGCAAACTACTGTACGAAATGTAGGTAAATATGTATCGTGAGGGCGATGTAGAAGGTGCATTACTTAGGCTAGGCATTGAAGTATCTCAGCGAAATAATGAATTGCTTGGGCTATGTCCTATGCACTTAGAGCGTACCGGTAGACCAGACTCTAATCCGTCTTGGTCTATGAATGCAGACACCGGTGTACACCACTGCTTTTCATGTGGGTACAAAGGTACACTGATTACGCTAGTAGCTGAGATCAATGAGTTTGAAACTCAGTGGGGGCGCCTAGACTTTGAGGCTGCTAAAGACTGGCTGCGTCAAAACATTGAGGTCAACTTCGAACTCTTGGCTAAGCAGCTAGAAGAAGCTAAGAACTTCTATGTCCCTATGTCTAAGCCTATTGAGATGTCAGAGGCACGTCTAGCAGTCTTTACCGAACCACCACAATGGGCATTAGACGCACGAGGATTGTCCGCAGAGGCCTGTGAGTATCATGGTGTTGTCTGGGAGCCAACGCAAGAAGCATGGATTACACCGATCCGTACGCCATATACCGGCAAGCTAATGGGTTGGCAAGAAAAGGGCCAGCGCAATAGGTTCTTTCGTAACCGACCTACTGGTGTACAAAAATCAAAGACCCTATTTGGATTTGAAAAGTATGCCGGTGGAACTATGGTCGTAGTGGAGTCTCCGCTTGATGTAGTAAAGCTACGATCATTGGGAGTGAGTGATGGCGTTGCAACTTTCGGTGCTTCGTTTAGTCAAGACCAAGTTGACTTATTACGCACAGCTGATATACTAGTTATTGCATTCGATAATCCTAAACTTGACGCAGCTGGCATGAAGGCTTCTCAAGCAATGCTTGAACTGACTAAGAAGCAAGGCTTTGAATGTAAGTTCTTTAACTATCAAACCGAGTCTAAAGATATCGGTGACATGGAGTTAGACGAAATTATAGACGGCATAGATAGTGCCAAGCACTCCGTCTATGGAGAGAGGGCGTTCGCATGATTATTGGTTTATCAGGCTATGCACAGTCTGGCAAAGATACAGTAGCTAAGTACTTGGTTGAGCACCACAGCTTTGAGCGGGTTGCTTTTGCCGACCCTATTCGCAGTATGCTTTGGGATATGAATCCACTACTTAAAGAGGGATATCATCTACAAGGAGTAGTTAACGCCTATGGTTGGGAATTGGCCAAGACTCAGTTCCCAGAAGTTCGTCGCCTACTACAAGAGCTTGGTGTTGCAGCTCGTAAACATATTGATAGTGAAGTTTGGGTAGCAACTGCTTTAACGGCAATGTCCGGAGAAGGCAACTATGTTGTTACTGATGTTAGGTTTCAAAATGAAGCCACGACTCTTAAGTTAGGTGGGGCACAGATCTGGCGTGTAGAGCGTGTGGGTGTAGAGGCTGTTAACTCTCATATCTCAGAACATGATCTAGATAACTGGGAGTTTGATGCCTACGTACATAACAATTCTTCTATAGAAGATCTGGAGTTCGCAGTCAAGACAACCTTGATGGCCCGTATCTAATGTTTACAGGAACACTTTTACCTTATCAAGTCGAGGCCGTAGAGGCCATGGTAGACCGCAAAAAGATGCTTGTGGCCTACGACCTAGGCCTGGGTAAAACTGTTCTTACTATCGCAGCTATTGAAAAGTTAAAAGACCTTAATGAAATTACAGAACCTGGTATTGTAATCTGTCTATCCTCATTGAAGTATCAATGGGCAGAGCAGATTAGGAAGTTTACCGGTGGTGCTTCAAACCCTTTGGTCATTGATGGAACCAAATCTCAAAGAGAAAAGCAATACCAAGAAGCCCTTGACTGGGGACACTCCCTCGTTGATTACGTCATTATCAACTACGAGCAAGTTGTTAACGACTGGGAATGGGTATCACAGCTCGCACGAGGATTCGTCATCTGTGATGAGGCCACAGCAATAAAATCGTTTCGCTCTAAAAGGTCTCGGCATGTAAAGGATCTAAAGAGCCCAGTAAAGTTTGCCCTAACTGGTACTCCCATTGAAAATGGAAAACCGGAAGAGCTTTATAGTATTATGCAGTTTGTAGATAGCAAAGTGCTGGGGCGTTTTGATCTTTTTGATAAGACCTTTATAGTACGTAATCAGTTTGGCGGAGTGGAGCGTTATCGTAACCTGCCTACTTTAAGCAAGACTATGACTACAGCGTCAGTACGAAAGCGTCAGCAGGATCCTGATGTAGCCCCATACTTGCCTGATACTATCTTTGCTGAACCTCTTCTCGTAGAATTCGACAGTGCCGGAGCTAAGCTTTACAAGCACATTGCCAGGGAATTGTTGGCTGATCTAGACGAGGCTGTAGATTCCTTTGGCTCAGCCTTTGACTTGTTCTCTCACTACACTGGGGAGAAGACCAATGATGTGATGGATGCCCTAAAGGGCAAGGTCATGTCTAAGCTAACAGCACTTAGAATGTTATGCGATCATCCTGACCTTCTAATGGAGTCCAGCACTACATCCGGTTATGTAGGTCAATTAAAAGAGTCCGGCATGTTAGACAAGATTACTAAGTTTCCTAAACTATCTGCTCTTAAGCAATATGTGGATGACTTCTTAGAGCAGGATGAAAGAAACAAAGTTGTTATATTTACAAGCTATGTACATATGGTCTGGCTTATCATGGAGCACTTAGGATATATGTCAGCAAAATATACAGGAGAAATGGATGCAAAACAAAAAGAAGAGTCTAAAGTCTGGTTTCAAACAGATCCAGACTGTCGTATCCTTGTTTCATCTGATGCTGGTGGTTACGGCGTTGATCTTCCTCAAGCTAACCTCCTTATTAATTATGATCTTCCTTGGAATGCTGGTCTGGCTCTTCAAAGGAATGGTCGCATTAGGCGAGCTTCCAGTACGTGGCCTTCGATCGTTATTCAAGACTTCTTAATGGAGGGGTCCATAGAAGAACGCCAGCATGCCATGCTAGTTCAGAAGATGTCAGTGGCCAATGCTATTATTGATGGTGAGGGCATAAATGAGGCCGGGGGAGTTAACTTAACTGTGGGGACACTTAGGGCTTTCTTAGAGAACATTTCGGTCTAAACTTATGTCACTATGCCAAACGCACCTAAGACCCCGACACGCACGATCCGAGTCGCTACAGAGCTCTGGAACGCTGTGAAAGAGAAGGCTGCTTCCGAGAACCGGACAGTCACAGATGTTATTATTGAGGCCCTAAAGGCATATGTAAAGGCCGATTTGCATAATTCCTAATTATCCTCTATTATAGATAGTGGAGGGAAAATTATGCCTAAAGTTATACAAAAAGAAGACCCAAAGACAGTTGATCCTTTACTTGAAAAGGTATCTAACTTTGTTGCTACCAAGCGTCGTATAGACGACTTGTCTAAAGAAAACAATAAGATTAAGGCAGAGCTATCTGACCTAGTAGATACAGATGGTATCCCTGATGAGAAGGGCCATCTCCTATATGATCTACCTCAAACTATTGCAGGCGTCACAGCGCTAAAGAGGCAACGCCGAGTATCTCAGTCATTAGACCCCGGGGTTGCAGATAAGATTCTTAAAGATAAAGGAATCTATGATCGTTGCTATAAGATGGTTCCTACCCTAGATGAGTCAGAAGTTATGGCTTGTTTGTACGACGGGTTGTTGACCGAGGAAGAAATTGACGAAATGTTTCCTAAGTCTGTATCATATGCTTTTTATATCGTGGAGGAATAGCATTGGAAGATATAGTAGATGAGTTCTTTTCGTCTCTGGATGAGTTCTATCCAGGGTCGAAGAAGAAGCGTCGTCCTATAGATCCAAATGCTAAACCAAGAAAAGTAAAAGAAGAAGTTTCCTGGGATGCAAATCCACAGGTAAAGTCTCTACCAAATGGAAAAGTGGTAGAACTTTTTAGTGCAGGGTCTTTGTGCCAAGCACTAGGTAGGCCGTTAGTAACGATCAGGCTTTGGGAACGAAAGGGATATATTCCACGTGCACCCTATCGCCTAAAGTCACACATTGTAGATGGTGTAAAGAAGCCAGGATGGCGAATGTACAGCAGAGCAATGATTGAAGAAGCGGTCAGACTTTTCCAATCTAAGAACCTCTTAGAGGCTCCTAGAATTGATTGGAATAGATATCCAGATTTGTCAATCGAATTGGCAGACTCTTGGAGAGTTATTCATAATCAAGAAACAGCGTAACTACCTAGCATAAAGTCTCATCCGAGACGAAGCTATCAGCCAACAACCGAAAGGATCGCCATGAGCGCCTCATTAAAAATCAAGAAAGATGCACCAAACATTGACGCATACGCTCAAGCATTGTCTTCATCAGTAGATGAAGAGCTTGAAGAAGTGTTTACTCCAGAGGATGAGGACGAGGTTCCTGCCCACTCATCTGTAATTCAAAAGGGCTGGGAAGCAGCTAAGAAGGCTGCAAACAAGCCTACCAAAACCTTCGCAACTGATTTTAAGTTTGACGAAGATGTTCAACTCATCAAGTTTATCTCAGACGAACCTCTCGCATTTATGCAGCACTGGGTTAATCGTCCAGGTAAGAAGTCTTTCATCAGCATTGGAGAGGGAGACCCTCTAATCGCAGTAGGTAGCAAGCCCGATCCAAAGTTTGCTTTTACTGTTGTAAATCTTTCTGATGAAGATCCACAAGTACAACTTATGGTAGTAGGCGTTCGTCTATGCGGTCAGCTAGAGAAGCTTGCTAGCAATACAAAGACAGGACCTCTTAATCGTCCTGACCTATATTGGGCAGTAAGTAAGTCTGGACAAGGCACCAAGACTTCTTACTCTCTTGTTCCAGTAAAGGAACGAGATCTCGCTGAGGAATGGGATATTGATCCTGTTGCTGCTGCTGAGTTGATCAAGACTATGAAGCCACTTGGACCTGAAGCTCTCCACATGTCCACAAAGGCTGAACTAGAAGAGATCGCTCGAGAAATCGCATCAGCTAACTAATCAGCCCATTGTTGGGGGCCCGGTTTTACCTCCTTTCTACGGGCCTCTAACTTATCTTCAGGAGAGCAATGAATATAATTACAACCAGTAAGCAACTAGATGAGATGCTCACTGCCTATATGGCAGAAGATGCATTTGTTTTTGACGTTGAAACTGTGGGAGATCATCGTGGAGACCCACGCCTTAATATTATTACCTGGATTGCTTTTGCAACCACAGGTCGTGTAGATGTCATACCTGTAGGCCATCCTAACGGTGACTATCTACGCACAGAATATCCCTTGCTTCCTTCTGCACAGGAGCGCATCATTAAGGGTTTGCCTATCCGTCCTTCTGACTACAGCAAGGATGAGCGTAAGGCTACAAAGATTTTTACAGAAGCTCCAGAGCAGCTAACTGCCGGAGAAGTATTCAAAAAGCTTAAGCCATTGTTTACTAGCGATAAGCTTAAGATTGGTCACAACCTAAAGTTTGATCTACAGAGTGTAACTAAGTACATAAAGGAACTACCTGCTCAACCGTACTTCTGCACTCTTAATGCTGCCTTTGTTCTCAATACCCGTGACAGCCTGCACTTAGGTCTTGCTGATTGTTTGAAGCGTGAGCTTGGCTATAATATGGTTAAGGGCGTAGGTAAGGAAGTAGAGAAGTATTCTTTTGACGAGGTTGCTACTTATGCCGGACTTGATGCTGAGTGGACCTGGAAGCTTTATGAACACTACAATGCTAAGCTTGAGAAGGATTCTCTAGGCGGAATCTTCCACCTTGAGATGGATGTACTAGAGGTTATCTGCAACATGGAGTTGCATGGTGCAGACATTGACGTGGACTCATTGGTTACCTTAAAAGCAGACCTAGAGCTTCAGCTTGAAACATGTAAGGCCACTATTTACCGGCTTGCTGGCAAAGCTTTTAACATCAATAGTGTTCCTGATAAGCAGAGTATTCTTTTCTCTAAGAAGTATGATGGGGGTCGTGGCCTTAAGCCTAAGACTCTAACACCGGCCGGTGAGAAGCGTATTGAGGCAGGGGCCGAACCCACTGTTAATGACTTCTCAGTAGCAGAGCCTGCAATCAAAATCTTTCAGGGCAAGGATGCTTTGGTAGATGCACTCATTCAATACTCAGACTTGAACAAGTTGTTGACTACCTATGTAATTCCTTATCTTGGCGGAGATATCACCAGGACAACGGCAGGCAAGTCTAAGACTGTTGCCAAGAAGTCTCTCATGATTAAGAATAGGATCCATACAGATTTTATTCAGTACGGTGCAGAGACTGGCCGCTTCTCTAGTCGTAATCCTAACCTTCAGAACGTGCCTAACCCACGTACTAAGAATGGTAAAGCTATTAGAAATCTCTTTATAGCTCCAGAGGGCTACAAGCTAGTAGTAGCCGACTACTCTCAGATTGAACCACGTGTTCTAGCCTCCTTCAGTGGAGATAGGATTATGTGCGGGGCATATCTTGAGGGCGTAGACATCTACACTACGATCGGCAACACTGTCGGCGTGAACCGTGATGCTGCTAAGCAGCTGGTTCTTGCCATGATGTATGGTGTCGGTCCAGATAAGATTGCTAGTTCTATCGGAGTATCTGTCAATGAGGCTAGGAACCTCCTAGATGAGTTCGTACGTAAGTTCCCTTCTGTAGCTAGGTATAAGAAGCAGGTAGTAAACGATAGCCGTAAAAGGGGTCCAATTCCTTACGCATTGACCTATTTAGGGCGTCGCCGTTACCTTCCTGATCTTAGGTCAAGTGTTGTCTGGGAACGTGCCAGAGCCGAACGTCAGGCGTTTAACACGGTGATCCAGGGCTCTTCGGCAGATCTCATTAAACTTGCTATGATTAGGGCACATAAAATGATCCCGGATGAGGCAAGCCTAATCTTAACTATTCATGATGAATTGGTTACCGTTACTCCCGAGAGTTATGCTGAAGATACCGCAGCGGCTATCCGTGAGGCTATGGAAGGCATCAAGGCGCTTAACATCCCTATGATCGCTGATGTTAAAATCGTACAACGATGGGGAGAAGCCAAATAATGTTTCGTCGTAAAAAGAAAGTTGTTCGTGAGCGTACAGCTATTAAGCACATACCTTTACCAGTATTGATTCGTCAAGTTATTTATGATTCAATGCTTATGCCAGCCGAAGAGATCGCTGTAGCTATGGGTCTACCTCCAATCTCAGATGAAGTGGCAGAGATGGAAGAGGCAGCAAGTGAAGAGCGTCTAGAGAAGTTTAGCTTCCTTATACCGTTCATTGATTCGCATGCAGATATCGCTTCAAAGATTGCTATCTCAGCTTATATGATTGAAGAAGATGACATGGAGGGTGTGGAGAAATACGGCATAGAGGACTTAGAAAACTTGGGCAAGATGTTCCGGTTAGTAGCCCTCTCTTCATCTATCTCTTGTATATCAACTTTGTTTAACATGGGGTTAATAGAATCGAGGATGTCTAATGAGTAACAACTGGTGGTCTACTAAGCTTGGCGGTACGCCTTCCAATACTCCCCTGCCTCCAACAGCTCCTACACCTCCGTCTACCTATACTTATCAGCCTAATCAGAATGTTCCAGTTAACTATGATCCTAATAAAGATCAGGTAGTAACTAAGGCTCAGAGTCAGAATTTGACTACTCGCTGTCCTAACTGCTATAGTGGTAATTACATGAAAGTTGGTATTCAATCCACACAAAGTGGTTCATTCGATGTGATGCGCTGCTATGACTGTGGATATCCAAAGGTTCAATCAGGTAGTGGTGCAGGTATGCCAAGTGGAAGTAGCTCTGGTTCAGCTACCCCAGCTAAGCAGCCAGCAAAGGGAAGCGGCTTTAATCCAAACGTAATCGTAGATAGGATCGGATAATGGTAATCAATTCGGAAGCACTAAAGGTTGCAGCAAATATTAACAAGAAGCTTGGAGCAGGCACTGTAGTATCTGCAGGCCAGGTTACTCTTCCAGAACGTATTACCTCAGGTTCTCTAACACTAGATGTAGTCTTAGGTGGCGGCTGGCCAATGAACCGTTGGGTAGAGCTTGTAGGAGAGGCGTCTCATGGTAAGACTGCGCTAGCTCTGCGTACCATTGCTGCTAACCAACAAAAGAATCCAGAGTTTACCGCAGTCTGGATTGCAGCAGAAGATTTTGATCCAGACTATGCTGAACTATGCGGAGTAGACACAGACCGTGTGCTACTTGTAGAGACAAACAGTATGGAGGATGCATTCGATGCGGTTATTCAATTCATGGAAAGTAAAGCGGTTGACATGGTGGTTGTTGATAGCCTTCCTGCTCTTGTTCCTAGTGCGGAAGATGAGAAGCACATGGAAGAATTTACTGTGGGGCGAGGAGCACTAATCACCAATAAGTTTTTCCGCAAGGTATCCTCAGCTACAAAAAGAGATTTGATTGAATCAGAGCGCCCTATTCTGGGAATGATGATCAATCAATACCGTATGAAGATCGGCGTAATGCATGGCGATCCTCGTACAACGCCAGGAGGTCTTGGCAAAGACTACGCCTACAGCGTTCGTTGCGAAGTAAAGCGTGACGAGTGGCTTGAGGTAGGCACCGGACAGGATAAGCGCCGTGTGGGTCAAACTATCCGTGTCCGTACTATTAAAAACAAGACCTACCCACCACAACAGACTGCTTACCTAGACTTCTACTTCTCTGAAGGAGGTCCTATTGATGCTGGAAGCTATGACACCGGTAAGGAAATCGTAGCTCTATCTATTCTCAATGGGATTGTAGAACGTCGTGGAGGTTGGATGTACTATAAGGATCGCAAATGGCAAGGCGCTCAGGCTTTGATTGACTCTTTAAGAGAAGAGATTGATCTAAGTGCTGAGATCAGCGCCGCTGTTATGGATACCCTTAAAGGTAGTCCGGCTCTTATGATGGACGCTCCGGATGAAGAGTGAAGGACAGAAGCAGTCTCTTAAGCATGAAAAACGTTTAGAGAAAGTAGCGGGCGGTAAGCGCAATGCCGCCTCCGGTGCATTCTGGTCTCGTAAGGGGGACGTCCGAACAGACGACCTCCTTATTGAGCACAAGTGGACTGGGAAGAAGTCAGTGACTATTAAGTCAGAGGTACTTCAAAAGATTACAAAAGAAGCAATCTTAGATAGCCGTACTCCGGTACTAGGTTTGCACCTTGATGGTGAGAATTACGTCGTTCTTTTAGAGGAGGATTTCTTTGAGTTACGTAACTCATTAAGAGGCGAGTAATTGATTACCTATGATGACGATCCGTTTTGGACGTGGAGATATAGAGCTAAGTGTCAGGGCGTTGATACAGAGATATTCTTTCCACCAAGAGACAAAGAATTATATAAAGATATAGCCGATAAAGCAAAAGCTATTTGCTGGGGTAAAGATGGGAGGCCAGCTTGCCCGGTTAGACAAGAGTGTCTAAAAGAGGCTATACTTAATAATGAGCTACATGGAATTTTTGGTGGCATGTCACACCGAGAGAGAAATGCAGCACAGCGTAAGTACACTAAGCTTGGACTTACTTTGGATGAATGGTTAGAGAAAGAGGGCGGAAGGTATGGGCAAACCTAAGACTATTGCCAGTAAAGATTTAAAGGCATTCCTCAACACGAGTAAGAGAGAGACTCGTTTGATGGGTGCAGTAGAGCGACATGTCCTGTCTAGTCCTTTTGATGATAGGGATATGAGCTACATCCACCCATCAGATATCATCAAGGATGATTGGTGTGCACTGGCACAGTACCACGCTATTCGTGGTAACTATGTAGAGACCAGAGATAAGCCCACCGCTCGTCTAGCATCTATCTTTGCAGAGGGTCATATCATCCACGCTAAGTGGCAGAACTGGTTCAAAGAAATGGGCGTACTCTACGGCAAGTGGCAAGAAGAGCACGGTACTCCTTGGGCTCTTTCTGATATTGTGGATTCAAATGCTAAGTATCTAGAGGTACCTCTACGCAGTGATAAGCATATGATTCGTGGACATGCTGATGGCTGGATTAAAGGCCTTGGAGATGATTGCCTAATTGAGATTAAGTCTATTGGTTCTGGTGGTCTTAGGATGGAAGCTCCGGCCATTATGGCCCAAGCTGAGGACAACGTTGAGAAGGCTTGGAAGAACATTAAGACTCCTTTCCGTGCCCACCAGCTACAGGGCCAAGTCTATCTGCACCTTTGCCATCTAATGGTTGAGGAAAATCTTTTAGAGAGTGCTCCCAAAGAGATCGTGTTTATCTATGAGCTTAAAGCCAACCAGGAATACAAGGAATTTGTAGTATCTTACAATCCTGAATACACGAAAGAAATTTTTGATAAGGCTCTCGATGTTTCGTGGGCAGTAGCCAATGATAGGGCCCCTTTATGCAGTATTGATATAGAGAAAGGGTGTAAACGTTGCGCCCCATTTCAGGAGGCAAAATGACACACGATGAATTGCTCAAGCGCCTAGACGAAAAGCTATCTTGGGAAAACAGTACTGAAGTTGGCGCTGCTTATTCAGCCCTTCGTGCAGTAGTGGAATTGCATAAGCCTTACGCTCCTCCGTTCGTGGACATTGATTTATCAAAAGGCGGTGGAACTTGTTTCCATTGTTCTGTAGACATTAAAGAAAATAGTTTGGCTATTCCTTATCCCTGCCCCACTATTCAAGCCATAGAGAAGGAGTTGGGATGAGTATTAGTAGAGATGTATTAGCGTCAATGAATGAGCTTGGGTTCTCCTTGACAGCCAAGCCTGAAGAAGATATTCCTTCATTGCCTAGGGATATCACCGAGCTAGATGATGAAGGTCTTATGGATCTATTCGTACAGTTTACTCAGTGGAATGACCATCTAGCCGGTGCTCAAGCCATTGCTATTATTAATGAGAGAGAGGCCCAGAGGACTTTAGATAACGCTGTAGATGCAGCTATGATCAAGAACTGGACCGGTGCCAAAGGGGACCGAGTTACTTTGATCAAAGCTCAGATCGGAGCCAGCGAAGCTATCCAGGAGCTACAGCACGAGCTTGATATTAAGTATGCATTTCGTAAGCTTATTGAAACCAGAACTATGAACGTAGAGAGGGACTCTCAGCTAGTCTCTCGTGAGTTAACACGCCGTACTTCAGACGGAGGCGGTATGAGGGCTAGAACTAGGAGGTTCACAGCATGAAGTGTTACGAATGCGATGGAGAAGGTGTCATCTATGACGACTTGTCTTTTGACTTTGCTGTCTGTGAGGACTGTGATGGCTACGGAGAAGAGTACGACTGGGAACCAGGTGAAGAAATCTGGGCTACAGATGTTATTGAGCGCTATCAGAATCGTAGAGGGTTCTATCGCTACTACACTGTAGATTTTCAAAAGCGCAAAACCACTCTTGGCATAGAGTTTGTATGGCGTACCCGTAAGTGGAAGATTATTGACAGGCTGCCAACCTTTGGCATGTTTAATCGTATGTGGGGTGACCTATGAGCAAGCGTCAAGAAAAGATTGAGGCACGTAGGGCAGAGCAACAGGCCTTTCTTAAAGCTCGTGAACGCTACAACATGTCTAGGTTTATTCAAGCTCAGGAACTAGGCAAGCAATTGTTTGAGGCAAGCAAAGACAAGCTTACCGATGGACAGATTGCTATGATCGAAGCTGAGATGAATGACAATCAGAAGATGATTGATGAGTACCTAGAGCGGGAGGGATTAAATGCCAAGCCAGAGCAGGAAGCACAGGGGCTACCGGACACAGAAGTTAGTAGCTGAGTACCTTGCTAAACGAGGATTTACATTCGCAGAGAGTACTGGTGCTGGTAGATCTGGCACTGATATTACCGGTACTGTTGGTATTGATTGGGAAGTAAAGGCTAGGGCTGATTTCAACCCTAGCGGGGCTATGAAGCAGCTTAAAGAACGGTCTAATGAGAAAGACTTACCAGTAGTTGTTCTCCGCTTAAACGGGCAGGGAGAGGCCTCTGTGGGGGAGTTTATGGCCTGTCTTAGGCTAGAGGATTTTGTAAAGCTTATTAGGGATGCGGGATACGGAGATACACCGTAGAATATTCCATTAGGTGGGCGACTAAAAATCGAACCTAAAGGACTACAACTCGTGAACGAAACAGAAGATAAGGATATCCTACGTGCTGGGGCAGGCTCAAATGCCCAGTCTCTAGGATCAGCTATAGCACACGCTTTATACGATGCGCCTCAAGTTAAGGTGCGTGCGGTAGGGGCATCAGCAGTAAACCAGGCAGTAAAAGCGATTGCAATCGCTAGAGGATACGTCGCACCACGTGGCCTAGACCTCACTTGCCGTCCAGGATTCGCTACGGTGGACTCTCGAGATGGCAAAATTTCTGCAATAGTCTTTACTATTTCAGCAAATTAATATACTCTTTAACCAAGAGATCTCTTAACAGTTAGGTACCAACATGGCAAAGTCAGATATTGATGCTGCAGTAGCAGCTGAGAATACCCAAGGCCGTCAGTCAGAGGGCGCAGGTGTTTCATTCACCTCACCTTCAGCTAAGCCTGAGCGTGGCACGTTAGTTGCAAAGGCTAATGCTGCTGCTGGCGATCCTGCAGTTCAAGGACAGGGCACTCGTGCTAACGTTCCTTATGCTGGAGAGCGTAAAGGCGCAGCTTATTCAATCAAGGCTAGCTACGCACCGCAAACATCACCAGAGGCTGGAGCAACACAAGCTAATGGTCGTGTCGTCAGCCCAGCAATCACTCGTCAGAAGGATTCTTGGTCAGACGGAATTGCAACTTCTTACTAATTAATATATACTAGATATAGGGCCATTAATTTGGCCCTATGTTTAGAACGGGGGGCCGTATGAGTTTAGATGCTTTGTATTCAAAAGCACGTTCAGAAAATACTTTTGTAGCCGGTAAGTGCGTTGTAGGCGCATGGGCTATTTCTTTAAATGAGGCTGATTTAAATGCCTTTACAGAATCTTTAAATGATGATGACTTCTCAACAAGGAGTCTTCATGCGCTGTACAAAAATGCAGGCGCAACATTCGGTCTAACATCACTCAAAGAACATAGAAATGGAAACTGTTCATGTCGCTAGAAGACTCATACAATACCGCTAAAGCAGATGGCGCACTGAGCTCCATTGATAAGTTACTAAAGGCCAATGGCCTTACCGCAGATGATGTTGGTAAGATCAGCAAGGTTAGCCTGTCTACTAACCCTGATGATACTAAGATCATTCTTTCCCCTAAGTGGGGAGAGGGCCCCACCTGGCAGCCAGTACAGCAGGCAGATCCAGTAGTCATTAATCCAAAACCGACCCCGACCCCCGCCCTGATTAGCAGTGGCTGGAAGGTTGCTGTTGCACTGCCTGATCCACAGATTGGCTACCGCAAGTATGAGGATGGGACATTAGACCCATTCCATGATGAAGATGCCATGGACGTAGCACTACAGATTGTTGGCTTGGATCATGGTCATCCATTAGATCAAGTAATTAATTTAGGTGATTTCCTAGACCTTCCGATGTACGGAACTTACGAACAGGAACAAAACTTTGCTCATACTGCTCAACTTGCTATTAATCGTGGCCATCGTTTCCTTGCTGAGCAAAGGGCGAACGCAGGTAGTGACGCCCGCATCATCCTTCTGGAGGGAAATCACGATAAGCGCCTTAACCGCTTTATTAATAATAACGCTGCTGCTGCTTATGGGATTAAAGTAGCTAACATGCCGGAGTCTTGGCCTGTGCTAAGCCTCCAAAATCTATTACGTTGCGATGAACTTGGAGTGGAGTTTATTGATGGGTATCCTGCAGCCGCACACTGGATTAACAAGCGCCTTAGAGCTATGCATGGTGATCGTGCTAATTCTTCTGGTTCCACCGCTGCACAGTATGCAAATTCAAACCCGAATATCTCTACGTTATTTGGCCATACTCATCGCATGGAACAACAATCAAAGACGGTCTTTGATCGTGATCAAGCTATCAAGAGTGTCTCTTTCTCTCCTGGCTGCCTATGTCGAGTTGATGGGGCTGTCCCATCCGTTAAAGGTGGAGTGGATGTCAAGGGACAAGCGTTACAGTATTTCGAGAACTGGCAACAAGGCGTAAGTGTTATCTTCTTTAAAGATGGGGACGACGATAGCTTCCACTTTGATCAGGTGCATATACACAAAGGTAAAACAATGTACCGTGGTCAAGAGATTGTAAGTACACTTAAGTAGTTACATTTAGCAATACAAATAAGCCGGTGTAGTGCACAATATATGCATACGCCGGCTTATTTTATTGGAGAGACTGAGTGAGCAATAATACTATTAATATCTTGCAAGGAATCTCTGCTGGTATAGCAATCCTTGCAGCTTTTGGGGTTATTTTCAGGTTTTTAATTAAGCATTATCTATCAGAATTAAAGCCTAATCACGGCAGTTCTTTACATGATAAGGTAAACCTAGAGATACTCCCTATCCTTCGTGATCTTAGGGATAACCAACAAAAGATCGCCCTTAAAGTAGCTAAGCTAGAAGGTCGCTTCGAACAACACGTAGACGACGTAGAGGTGGAGTAATGTCTTACACGCCTCGTCCAGGAGACTATGGCGTAGTCAAGACTAATGGCCTAGTCGGATTCCTTATTCGTGTTGGAACCATGTCTAGATGGAACCACGCATTTATCTGTGTAGACGATAACCTCATTGTTGAGGCACGTCCTATAGGTGCCACCCTAAGCCCAGTTTCAAAGTACCCTAGGGCAGCCTACAACCAGCACGAAAACATCTCAGATGAGCAACGGGAAAAGATTATTGACTTTGCCGTAAAGGCTGTTGGCACACCATATGGATTTATAGACATTCTAGTAATCTTTTTACGTATCTTAGGCCTACGTTTTGGTAGCAAGACCCGCCTTATGTCTTGGTTAGGAAACAAAGACGGACTAATCTGTTCAGAACTCGTGGCTAAAGCCTATGAAACTGCAGACTTTAAGTTAATTAATGAGCCTTCATACATCGTAACCCCAGGAGATCTAGCAGAGAGGTTAATCTACCAGTGACAGACGCACATAAGCAAGCTATGAATCTTCATTTGGCTGTATCCGTTCCTGCACATGAACCACGTGAGACAGACCCACACTATCATTTGTTCAATGCAGCCAAGGCTAGGATTAAGAAGCAGGGCCTATGGAAGTGCATAATCAGTGACGATCTATGTTCAGGCCAGCCTGAGCTACATCACAGTCATATTGAATTCAGCCAGGTTAACAACATGGATCCACATAAAGTAGAGCAAGCTTTTGGTCTTCATTTTGAAAATGATGAGGACTTCCAGGAGTGGATTGAAAGCCCTGGAAACTTAGAAGTTCTTTGTGAAGCACATCACCGCACACGCTTTGGTATCCATGAGATTCCAGCCCCGTTATGGGAGACATTTAGGTACCGTAAAACAGGTACAGATGCTGCAGCTGAGGTGAAACATGAGTAGCGGATTAGATATTGTATTAGAGGCCCAAGGTCAACTAGGCTTTATAGAAGGCCCTAATAATGAGAATCCTTATGGTTCTTGGTATGGTGTGCCAAATCAACCTTACTGCGCCATGTTCGTTAGCTGGGTGTTTGCACAAAAGGGTTTATCTGCTTTAGTTGCTGCAGAAACTGAAAAAGGTTTTAGCTATTGCCCTGCTGGTCTTGCCTACTTTCAAAAGAATGGTGAGATAGTTGGTAAGTATGATGGAGAACCAGGAGATTTAGTATTTTTTAATTTCTCTGGTAACGGTCAAGCAGAGCACGTAGGTATTATTGAAGGTGCAAGCTCCGATGGAATTACTACTATTGAGGCTAACACTAGTCCTGATCATGCTACTGGAAGTCAAGCTAATGGCATAGGAGTATTCAGGAGACATCGCCCTTACCTAGGAGTTATGGCGATAGTTCGTCCTAGATACCCCTCAGCTGTAAAGCCTACTCAAAGTAAAGCTGTAGGCAGCAAGCCTTTGGCAACTGGTGTGGCAGCAGTTACGGCTCTTGGTGGTGCCGGTGTAGCTGGAGTACATAACTCTACTTCAACAGCTCCAGTAACTAAGACCACAGTTATTGCCGCCCCTCCATTTCCAGGCTCATCTGCATTCAAAGTAGGTGCTACAGGAACCGCTGAACTTATCGTTGCCCGTGCATTGGCTAATGCCGGTTTGCTTCCAGCAAACTTGGTTGCCAATGTTCTTACTGCTGAAGAGATTGCCCTTATTCCTGTGTACCAATCAAAGTATCCAGGATTAAGGACAGAAAAAGGTAAGGGCGTAGGCCCATTAACCTATACATCAATGGTATCAAAGGCAGGCTCATGAAGTTATTCCAGAAACTATCCGACTGGGCTGCCGTATCTTTTGGCTCCCCTTGGTTCTTTTTATTCCACATAATTTGGTGGGGTGCTTGGGTAATAATACCTGTAGAGGCATTTCCCTATGGTCTATTAACTCTCATAGTGTCCCTAGAATCTATCCTACTTTCAGGATTAATTCTTAATGCAACTAACCGTTCGGGGGACGAGGATAGGCGTATTATTAGTAAAGATCTTAAGCTAGATCAAGCTACCCACAACCATATTGAGGAGCTACGTAGGCACGTAACTCTTATTATGGATCATATGGGGGTAGAGGACACCCGTCCATAATTTGCATATTTTATTTTTGTCATCTATACTAGTTTATAAGGAGTAATAAAGATGATTAAGTTCAACTTTAAAAGTCCTGTGTCTATGGGAATCGCCAGTTCGGCTGCGTTTAGTGCGTGGGCTGCTTCTGGGTTTGCACCAGACGTGAGGCACATTGGCCTTGCTTTATCTGCCGGATTGGCAGGTACCGCACAGCCTAGTTTCTCGTCATCTAGTCCAAACGTTAAACCGGAATCCCATATTGTTACACCTTACGTGAACAATGTAACTACTACAGAAGGAAAATAAATGCATCTACCAAAGTCAGAAAAGCTACTTGTAGAACACTACGTATACGCAACTGCTGCTTCAGCAGTCGCTATCTACCAAACAGGTAACCATCACCTAAAGCATGTTCTCTGGGCTGCTGTAATTGGTATCGTCGGTCCAATCTTGGCACGTTTTAACACCAAGGGTGTTGTGTCAGATCTCGCTAAAAAGGAACACCTAGACTCAGTCACAACTGCAGCTCTTACTTCTGTGGCAACTGCTGCAGTAGCAGATGCTCAAAAGGCTGTAGCTAAGGCTGCTGTAGACGCAGCTAAGTAATTCTAATAAGTAATAGACTGGGGGATATACACCCCCAGTCTTTTGCTTTTAGGGGTATACTCAGGGGGTCTAAGGAGTAAAAATGGCCGACTCACATCAAAACTGGCAGTACCTAGGAGCTAGCGGATACGTTGGCGCATACACCACTACAGGTGGTGGCGGTACTCCCGTCACACCACGTAGTGAAATGGATTTCCTACGTCTTGGTGTTGGCCGTGCACCTCAAGCAGAGTATCCTGATGGCTACCTAGGATCTATCCGCTCTCGTCGTGATGATAAGGGCAAGCCTTATGCGGTATCAGATACAGTATTAGACTCACTTAAGAATCGTCAGAATCAGCGTGCATATCAGCGTGGTGTCCACCGTGGTGAGCGTATTGATCCGGCTCAATATATGTGGCCTGCTAATCTAGAACCAGACCGTCGTCTTCATCTAAAAGTTACACCAGAAGATAACGATGGAACTCTAGTCCTTATGACTAAGCGTAATGCTCCCAAGATGGCTCTTGCTCCTGCACCCCATCTTGTTAATGACGGTAAGGCTGATGTATCGGCCAACGTCCCCGCAGAATTTAATCCTCGTACCGGTGCAATGTTTTCACATTTGAAACCTAGGTGGCAATAATGTCTTACGATAGCAGTCATTACATTCCTAAGCACAGGCCTCTAGACCCAGAGGGTATTGAGTTCATGACTAATCATGAAGTTGCTGGCATAACCGGACAAACTTCTAATCCTAAAACAGCTGCCTACAGCGAGATTCCTCAATACGTAGAGTTTAAAGGTCAAAGAGATCATCCTAAGTATGGAAAACAAGATGTAACCAGCGTTTGGTATCGTCTTGCAGACATTGTAAATCATTTGCACAAAGAGTCTGGACCAGATGTGCCTCACGAACAAAAAAGTGCACATCAAATAGTTAAAGCAGGTCAGCATGCACACTATTCTGCATTATTAAATGCTCATAGAGAAAGAATTGCTGGGTTAAAGGCACAGGGCATCAATGTAGGTAACTTTGAAAACCAACCTGATCCAGAGAATAAGAACATACATCTTCGCATGTTTCCACTTCCTGCGGGTCGTGCTCAGATTATGCCTAGCGGAACTCTACATGGTGAAGCTAACGCTGGTGAGAATCTTGGATATGCAGCTAACTTAGATCTTCCAATGCGTAATGCCGGGATTAACCGTACTCCAACAGGAGAGTTTGACTTATCCCCTAAGCCATCTCGTGTTAAAAGGAGATCATAATGGCTCAAACCGATGGTGTATATGACTACACAAAGAATCGCCCTATCGTAGGAGAAGATCCAGAACCATCTCTGCTTCGCTATGATTACATGGGCCCATTTCAAAATGTGCAAGAAGCCTTTATGTCCAGAGCTTTGCAATCAATCACTATGCCTGCAGAATTACTCCCAGACTTGGTACGCCCTCCCCTACCTCAAGTAAATATGTTCCCACCACGCTATGGGTATCGTACCCGTCAGCTTGGAATCATGGATGTAATGGATGTCAACCAAGAATTCCAACCAACTCGTGTAGACTTTACCCGTGAGCCTGGTGGATACCAGGGTACCGGCCGTAACATATCAGAAAGTGTGTGGTAACTATGGAACTTCCTAAAGATAGGGCAAACGATCCTAAGCGTAAGCCAGTAAAAGAAGAGTCTAGTAAAAAAGATACTTATGTAAGTCCTTTTGCTGACAACCCAAAAGATCGCAACACTGGCTGGTTTTTCAGTGGTAAATACTGATATTAACGTTGAGACTGTCTATGAGGGCAGCACTATGTGCAGAAGATGTGGTCATCTCATGACTCCATTGGAGACCATGTACTCTAATCTAGGGCTATGCCCAGACTGCCGTAACTTGGAGTATGAGAAGCATGCGAAAAGGAAAATGAGTGAAGAGTAGACAGTTTAAGAGTGTTGAAAGCTGGGACAGAGTCTCGGGCTCAGGCCAAGTAGGTGGGCAGTCTCAGACTATCAATCCTGGGACAGAGGGTGCTGTAGGTCGTAGGCGTAATTCTTCTAAATATAGGGCTAAGACCAAGAAGGTTATCCGCCCTCGTGTACAAAAACGTAATACACAGCATGACAAGAAGAGCAGTTAGGGGGATACTTACACCGTGAAAAAGGAAAAGTCCAAAAAGGTCACAAATCCTGATGGTTCTAAAGCCGACTATAAGGTCAAGCCTCTCAAGGTTAAGACAGTAGCCGATAAAGCTAAGGAAGAGATGATTAAGAAAGCAGCGACTGAAAAGTCAAAGCCAAAAAGTAAGGATAAAAAGTGAAGGCTGTTGATAAATTTGTTCGTGCACGTAAGCAGGTAAAAGCTGACCGTGCTACTAAGATGGGCATTGCTGGACACAAAGCTACTATGAACTTTTTAGGAAATGCCGCAGGAAATCCCAGCTTTGCACATATAGATAGCGTATTGAGCCAAGTTGATGGTGATCACGAACAACGCAAGACAACACAGATGTTTACTGGTATGGGCGCAGAACGCAGGCAACCAAGCCACGTAAGAGTAGTACCTAGCGATAAGGAATAAAAATGGCAGTTAATGAATCCCGCTCTTTAAAGCAGGGCCTATCAGAAGGCTCGACAGATGGCAAGTACCGCAAGGTACGTCCAAATACTGAGGTTGCTAAGGGCACCGGTGATGATGTCACACAGGCTAACCGCCGTGACTTGCACCCATATTGGAACTATGATTTTATTGATCAAGAGAAGGCTATTATGGTAGAGCCCACAGACGTGATTGCTTCAACTAAGCCACGCCCAGCCTCTCCAGTAGCTCACATTGTTAACGACCAAATGGGCTCTAACTACTAATCATGAATCCAAAAGGCCCGGGCCTTAACCATCCAGCTAATAATGGTCTAGAGGCACCCAATAACGTAGTCTCGCTACCCAATATGCGTATGCGTAAGGCTCGTGTGGGCTTTCATAAATTTATGGACAAAAACTTTGGTCCAGAGCAGGTAACTTATGATACCCCTTCTGAGCCAGAGCCAGAAACAAGACCAGAACATTTTGAAGTAGGTCAGCAAGAAGCTACAATACACTCTCTTCACGATCAACGCATTAGGCGCAATATGCGTGCAGGAGATGAAAGTGTTATGAGAATTCTTAATGATCCTGACCCAACAAAGGATTAACAATGGCCGCTAGAGAAGATGCAAATCGTGAAGGCTCTTTTACTGAAGGTAGGGCCATTAAGGGTGAGTCTACTGAAGTTGTAAATGGCGAATATGTTATCCCTGAGGGTGAATTTGTAGGCATTAAGAGCAATAAGAATGTGGCAAAAGAAAAGCCAGTAACTTGCAAGGGAAAGACTAACTGCAAGCTTAAGGCCGTAATAGGTGTTCAGCATAACACTAAAGGTTTAATGTTTTATTGCCCAAGGCACTGGTCTGAAGTAGAAAAAGATAAGAGCCAGTATGACCCTAATACTCGTTTCCCTATAACTATTAGGGATACTACAACAGCCGCAGATCTACGTGGTGACTTTGCTCAACGACAAAAAATTAATGATGCTCATGCCGCCCAAGCTGATTTCAATGCCACTAATGGTGAGGTCGTCAGACATGTCCGTAATCCAGGAAGACCTGGAAACTATGTATCAGAAGAAGTAGAGTCGGCAGACCCCGTCTCTACTGTCATAGAGAGTGCTAAAACTAAGGGCGGTCACCCAGGCTATGCGGCTCAGCAACAACAACGCCTAGATAACCTTTATGATGACCTTTCTCGCAACTATTCTTCAGACAGCAATTATGGAGATAACTTTGAGGAAATGATGGGTGATATAGGCACCTCAACTGCTTCAGATGTTCGCAGTTCTCGCACCCAGCATTACGACGATTAGCATTTCTGCTTGATTTAGTATATACTAGATTATATAAGATATTTAGGAGGGGTTTATGGGCGTTCCCATTTTAGGCCAAGGCGGCGGTTCTGCCGATGATGGTGTTGTATGGAATCAAGTAAAGGACGACGGGGAAAAGATCCGTCTGCTCTATTGCTATAACTGCCGAACCATTGAAGAGCTACCTGATTTTGAAGGCCATCCTGATGATGATGTTCTTTTACAGGTGCTTGTAGATAAGCATGAATCTGCAGGAATCCCTCACTCTGGCTTCCTATCAAAAATCGGAGTAAAACTATACTCACGTCCAGAAGTCCGTAAGCAAGTCATTAAGAATCTTCGTGACAAAGTTGGTGGCGGACTTGCAGATATTGATCCAGACTACTATACTACTAAGGCAACCTTTTATGATGATGCCATGAAGTGTTTCAACCTACATCTACGCCCAACAGAAGGCTGTTATGACTGGAAAACAAAGAGCAAGCGTCTAGTACCTAAAGGAACTGATGACCTTCGTAAGGAAATTGGTCTTGAAAGTGCAGCAAAATCTCAAAGTACTATGGTGTTCTTGTGCGATTTCTGCCCTGCTAAGACATATGTAGTTGAACAAAACCGTAAAAAAGCCGGACTATACGAATAGGATATAAAATGACAGACGAGACAACCACTGATTCAACCCCCTCTCAGCCAAAAATTAAATTTGGTTATGCCGTATTTGTTACAGATGATGGAGACGTATACGTCGAACGTGACGTAGCGGCATTCTCTATTCCCGTAGAGCGTCAAGCCACATTAATTGAGGTTCGCCGCTATACCTCTGAGATTCTCATGGATCTTCAGGCACAATCTGCTGCTGAATATGTTGGCTTAAAGCTGACTATGGCGTCTGCTAAGGAAAATACGGCACCTAGCGCAGAATAGTTCTCCTCATGCCGAGACGTAACGACGAAGAGGATGAAGAATATGTCTATGGACTTTAAAGATTATGAGGCAGCTAACCCGGTAATTACACCTGGGTCTACTTCCTATTTCAGTGCACCTTCTCTTGAACTGGATCCAAACTTATTCCAGGGACGAGAGCTTAAGCCATGGGTTCGTTCAGGTATTCTATCTATGCTCTTTGATCATCTTGGCACGCAGTATGCGGATCCACATAAGTGGACCCATGCATGGCTTGCCGGTTCTGGAGTTTCCTATCAATGGGAGGCTTCCAGAACTCCGGGTGATTTAGATTGTCTAGTTGGTATTGACTATGTTAAGTTTCGTGAGAGCAACCCGGATTACATTGGGTTCTCTAATCAAGAGATTGCAGCTGAATTCAATGAAGGATTCAATTTGTATCTAATGCCTAACACCAGTAACTGGGAAGGCTATGAGCTTACATACTATGTAAATCCACAGTCAGATATTAGGGATATCAATCCTTACGCTGCTTACGATCTAACAGCCGATCTATGGACAGTTGAGCCGGATATAAATCCTCAACCTCCTTACAGCCGTGCATGGGAACATAATGCAGAACGTGATAGGGAAATGGGCGAAGAGCTTGTTAACCGATATCACAATGCTCTTAATGAGTTAAAGAGTACTGTAAACCCTGCATACAGGGCAAACGCCGAACGTAAGCTTCAAAATGCTATAGAGCAGGCCGTTGCCTTTTATGATTCTATTCATACAGGTCGTAAGACTGCTTTCAGTAAGACTGGTTCCGGATACTCCGATTACAACAATTACCGTTGGCAAGCAGGAAAGCGTTCTGGTGTAGTTCAGGCACTAAAAAGTATTAAAGACACAAAAACCAATATTGATGCTAAACGACAGCTTGAGCTTTATGGTACAGAGCTGCCTAACGCATCTACTTTAGTTAGGAGAAGCCTCCGTGGCAAATAAAGAGCAAAAGGGCAACAAAAACGATAAAAAAGACGCCAAACTCTCTCTAAAAGAGAAGCGTGAACAGAAGAAGTTGAAGAGCGAAAGTAAATACAAGTAACATATAATTAGCCTATGGCTAATCCTTGGCAGTGCGAATTGTGTAACAAGGTATACGTGGTAGCTTCCCTCGCAAGACATTGTGAGTGGAAACATTTGGACGAAGAAGAGGAAACTGATGGCAACAGCATTGATCGCCCTAGAGGGCGTTCTAAGGACTGAGACTGGTAATCCAATACCAGAGGGTGTAAAGCTATTCAGAATTCTCTCTGAGCACTATCGTGTGGTTATCTGCTCAGATTTAAGCGCAAAAGAAACAGAGCACTGGCTAAAAGGCAATATGATTTTTGGCTATGCCGATGTCTATGATGATAGGTACTTCTTTGAAGGCCAAGAGTTACGCTCTCGACAGCTGGCATACGCTATGGCTAGAGGTAAAATATCTTTATTCATAGACCCAGATGCCGACTTCTGTGCAGAAGCACTGTACCTTGGCATACCTGCCATAATGTTCGCAGCACCTAAATTTGTAAGGCACTCCCGTTCAGTTAAGCCGTGGGAAGAACTATCAGCTGAAGTAGAACGACAAAAGCTGGCTCTTCTAGAGGCACACCTAGGCAGCAATGAAAAGCGGTTTGAATGAACATTGTATTTATGGGGGCAGAAGTCCCCTCCCATCGTAATCTCCTGACCAATGCCGGAGCCAAGTACGTTAGCATTAACTACTTCCGCCTGGTCAAGCGTGGGTTGCCTAAGACCAAAGACTATCTAATCTCAGAGAGATTCCCTGACGATGTGAAGGTCTACGTAGATGGTGGCGGCCATAACCTAAATGATCTGAACATGACCTCACGTGAGCTAGAGGAATACGCTGCGGATTACCAAGACTTCCTCATTCTCAATGAGGATAGGATTGTAATGGCAACCGAGCTGGACGCTAAAGCTCTGGGTCAAAACTGGATCAACCACCAGCGCCGTACCTTTGGAGAAGACTTCGGTCTGGATCGCTACTCCGTGGTCTGGCATCAAGATACCGGCCATACCGGCCTTTATAGCCTTGCAGAGCAATACCCTAACATCGCAATACTCGGAGAGTCCATAGAGGACGACAAGAGCCTTGCAAGCCGTTCTAGGGCTATTCTCAACCAGTTCCCAGATACTCAGCTCCACGGCATTGCCTGTGCTAAGCCAGATAACTTGCGGCAAGTTCCACTAGCTACAGCAAGTACCTTGTCTTGGCTATCGCCTATGATGCGTGGTGAGACTATCGTCTGGGATGGTACCCGATTGGTACGTTATCAGAAAAAGCAGAAAGACCAGGCACGCCCCCGCTATAAGGCGGTCATCGAGAAGGCTGGCTTGGACTTTGAAAAGATTATGAATGATGATAGTAACGAGATTACTCGACTTGCTATCTGGTCATACCTGCAGCTAGAGAATTCCTTGAATAGCAAGAAGTCCCACCTAACTGTAGTTCCAGACCCACTGTTATCAGATAACAAGGGTGAATTAGATACTCCAGGTTCTGCGGAAACCAGGGGGGTTACTCCTGATAACAGGGCCCCTGATGTGCGGAAAAATTACGCCAAAAGAGAGCCTGAGGATGTCGGAATTTTGCCTGTTTTTGGTGTAACAACTAAGTCAGTTTTGGAAAAAGACGACTCCGGAAGAGACATTATTTCGGATGTTCCTATTTTACAAAGTACGTCAAGTTCGTTTCGTCAATGCAATACCTGCTTCGTAGCAGCCAACTGTCCGGCTTTCAAACCTAATAATAGTTGTGCCTTTAACCTCCCTGTCGAACTAAAGACAAAGGACCAACTCAAGGCGATGTTGAATACAATCATTGAAATGCAGGTCGGAAGAGTAGCTTTTGCACGTTTTGCTGAGGAATTGAACGGTGGATACCCCGATCCAAATACCGGCCAAGAGATTGACCGACTATTTAAGATCATAGGTGAAGTAAAGAAACTGGAAGAGAATAAGGAGTTCATCCGGATCACAGCGGAGCGCCAGACCTCTGGCGGTGTGCTGTCCCAGCTCTTCGGAGACCGAGCAAGCGCCCTACGGGAGATTCCCGGAGGCGTCATTAATGAGGAGCAAGTCACTAAGATTATCTCTGATAGCTTAGAGTAGTAGTACCTGATAACAGTCAATAATTAACAGAAATGGGAGTGTACGTGTTTTCGTTTAAACTAGCCGACGAATTTATAAACAGCTATAAATCAAAGAAGGTCCCTTGGGGCTACCAAGATGCCGCCGGCAACTCAGTGGGTGAGATTACATTCCTCCGGACATACTCTCGTCTTAAAGAAGACGGAACCAAGGAGACTTGGGTAGATGTGTGTGAGCGTGTCATCAACGGCATGTATTCACTCCAGAAAGACCATGCCAAGAGCCAAAGGCTACCTTGGTCAGACGCCAAAGCTCAGGCTTCAGCTAAGGAAGCTTTTGACCGTCTATTTGAATTGAAGTGGACTCCACCAGGCCGAGGCCTATGGATGATGGGAACCCCACTTGTTAATGTTCATAAGAATTCTGCAGCGTTGCAGAACTGCTCTTTTGTATCTACCAACTCTATGACCAAGATTGATCCAGCAAAACCTTTTGCCTTCCTCATGGAAGCCAGCATGCTTGGTGTAGGTGTGGGTTTTGATGACAAGGGTGCTGATAAGGACTTCACCATCTATGAGCCACGAGTTGAAGAAATGCAGGTCTACCAAGTACCTGACACACGAGAAGGTTGGGTTGAATCTGTAGTCCTACAGATTAACTCTTTCTTAAAGCCTGACCAACCTCTTTATACTTTTGATTACTCTTTGGTTCGTCCTGCAGGTGCTCCCATTAAAATCTTTGGAGGTACGGCAGCAGGACATGAACCTCTAAAGAAGTTGCACGACCATATTGAACGGCTTTTTGCAGGTAGGAACGGAGAAAAGCTAACCCGTCGTGACATCGCAGACATCGGCAACCTAATCGGCGTCTGTGTCGTATCAGGAAACGTACGTCGTTCAGCCGAACTTCTTATTGGTCGTATTGATGATGAGGAGTTTATTAACCTAAAGAATGCGGAAGTATTCCCAGAGCGTAACTCTTATGACAAGAATGCTCCTGGTTGGGGCTGGATGTCCAACAACTCTGTCGAAGTATCTGTTGGTCAGGACCTAACTCCCATCATTGAGGGTATTGCCCGCAACGGTGAACCTGGCGTAATTTGGATGGATGTTACCCGTAAATACGGACGTCTTTCCGACCCAGAGAACAACAAGGACTGGCGTGCAGCTGGGTATAACCCATGTGCTGAACAATCCTTGGAATCAATGGAGTGCTGTACTCTCGTAGAGACTTATATCAACCGTCATGACAGCCTAGAGGATTTCAAGCGTACGCTCAAGTTTGCTTACCTTTATGCCAAGACCGTGACTCTTATCCCTACCCACTGGGAAGAAACAAACGCCATCATGCAGCGTAACCGCCGTATTGGAACCTCAATCTCCGGTATCGCTAACTTTGCGGATACGAAGGGTCTTCCCTTGCTTCGTACCTGGATGGATGAAGGCTATGACATTATCTCTAGCTATGACAAGAGCTATAGCGAATGGCTTGGTATTCGTGAGTCAATCAAGATGACAACAGTTAAGCCATCCGGCACTGTTTCTATTCTTGCAGGTGAGTCACCAGGAGTTCACTGGACTCCAGGAGGTAAGTACTTCTTGCGTACTATTCGTTTTAGTAATAGCGATCCAATGCTTCCACTCTTTAAGATGGCTAACTATCGCATTGAGCCTGCAGCATCTGATCCACAATCAACATCTGTGGTGTACTTTCCAATCAAGTCACAAGCAGAACGTTCAGAAAAAGATGTGTCTATCTATGAGAAGATGGCACTTGCTGCAACTGCACAACGTTACTGGTCAGATAACTCTGTATCTGTAACTGTATCGTTTGATCCCAAGACAGAAGCTGATGCAATCGGCACTGTATTACACATGTATGATGGACAACTGAAGACTGTGTCATTCCTTGCAATGGATGATACTCTATATCCACAGATGCCGTACACACAGAGTACTGCAGCTGAATATGAAGAAGCCCGTATGACACTCTTCCCAATTGATTTGAGTGGTGTGTATGCAGGTATGGCGTTTGATGCTATCGGTGAAGCCTATTGCACCACAGACGCTTGTGAAGTAAAGCTAATCAAAGATAATGCCTAGGGAGTAAGACATGTCAGACGATATCAATCCAGACCTATTCGACGAAGACTTCGAAGATGACTTCGAAGATGGCTTCGAAGATTTCGACTTTGATGAGGATGATCTAGATGAACTAGATGATATCCTTGCAGATGAGGAATTTGACGCATAAAACGGCGCCAACACAAACATTTAGCCCCCTACCTAATGGCCGGGGGCTAATTGCTTTTGTGAGTGTGCTCGAAAGATTAGATAGCTAGCACTCGTCCAGAGTTATCGGTTAGTTCATAGTAGGTGGTATCTGACGTTTCTATATCTTCATAGCTCTCCAACTCATCGGGATAAGTATCCCTGGTCAATAGACCCTCATAGATTTCCTTTGCGTGCTCAGCATCGTCTGCGTCGAAGATAAGAGTGCCACTCTTTTCTGCATTGAATAGTATTCTGTACTTAGGCATTGCTTTCCTCCTCGTATTGGCATTCACAGGGTCGTGCTTCATATGTATCTTCATCTATATACATTATTGCAACCCCCGTACCCATGCACATTTGACAGGTACGGGGTAGTAGTGTTTCCATATCCATTTATGCATCTACCTTATAGGTAAGTGAGCCTGCTATGTGAGTAGGCTTGTCTGCCTCATTCAGCGCCTTAACTTCCATCTTGATGGACTTACGGGGCGTGTTATCTAGGACCACTTGCTTTAGATAGCGCTTAGCTGCTGATGGATTAGACCAAGCAGAGTGCGTATCCATAATGAAAGACTGTTCCCCTTCATTTTGGATGGTGATAGATAGCAGCCAAGCCCCACCACGTTCTACAGAAGTGTTCTTGGTCAGCTTTGCGTTCAGTGTTTGATTTACTTTCTTAGCCATGTTGCCCTCCTCAGAGCTTTATGTTCTGCCTGTAGCCTACCTGCTTTAGGTCACGTAGGATATTTTTGCCTGCCCTACGGTCACCCAAGGATTGGGCACCGAAGAACACGACCTTGCTTGTACGTGGATTAACCACTTTTATATGGTGCTTGCCAGGAGTAACACTGACCTGCAGACCCTGCTCTTCCAGAGAATCTACAAGTCTTCGTATCTCCTTGGTTTTGATTGGTAGTGTAGCCATTTGCCACATCACATTGTTTCCCCCTCTACTGTATACTTATGGTGTAAGCTCTTTAAGAACAGAGTTCACACCCTCAAGGCTCCCGGATTGCGCCCGGGAGTCTACTTAACTTCCTCAATGGTTTCGATGTATGCTTCCTCACCAGGACGGCCTAGATTCATAACATCTTGCCATTGTTCTGTATTGCGATCCCAGACACCAATCTTCCACTCTCTGTTATTGGGATTGGATTGGTCGTCTATTCGCCATCTTTTGATTTTGACCCGTACTTTTAACCGGATGTCATAGATATCGTCATCAGCCATTCATATCACCCCTCCTTATCTAGTCTAGCGGAATTGTTTGTGTTGGTCAAACTTCCTCGCCAGCCTCGTTATAGATATCTCCGATGTCTGTCCACCCAGCCATCTCATCTACCTCCCAGAGGTGCCTCTCATCATTGGCAGCACTTTCTTCTGCCTTACCTATGGCTTCATGCTTAGAGTCTGCCTCTACCCAATAGTCATAGATAACGTGGTCGTGCATAGTTACTCTGTATCTAGTCATGATTGATCTCCCAGTCTTGGTAGGTCATTGCAACTGCATCGTCTAGGTCTGCGATGAGCATTTCAATTTCCTCATCAGTCCAGTCCTCTACCATATCTGCAGTTATTGTTGATTGCCATATTACTTTATTCATTCTTGCTCCTCGTCTGTGATTGTTACATCTTCTTGACACGCTTCAAGAACTACGTGGTCCAGCCCTGCACGCATTGTCTTCATTGCATCACCAGATAGTTTATTCGAATCAAATACCCTAGACATTAAGTGTGCTAATGGGTATAGAGGATTGATTTTCAGAGAGTACTCCAACAACTTATTTGCATCGTCTAAGTTATTGCGTTCATACTCAAAGATGGCATTGACTGTAGTAAACGGCACACTATCTTCTGCCGTGGTATTAACGGCCATGTACCGTACGAACTGAATTGATTCGTCCATGGTAAACCTGGCTGGCATACCCATTACCCAGTCACGAACACTAAGATCATTATTAACTGCATAAATTACCTTCTCAAGACTCTCATCTTTAAGAGGTATGTCTGTGTTCATGCTGTCTTCTATCAATCCAACAGCTTCCTTACGGGTTGTGGTTATCACTCTATCTCCTTTTTTGGATGCTTGCGCTTACGGCTGTAAGCTTTTTTGTTTGGTACTGCTGAAGCTGCGTTAGACCTACGCAGTTCCAACAGTCTTCTTAGTTGCTCTCTTGATTTTCTTAGGTTCATCCTTATCCTTTTGAGTTGTGCGGAATGTACCCTCGGGTGTAGGCCATTGATACGGCATATCATCTGCTACATCAAAGTCGTAGTGCTCAGGAAGCTTACGCTTTAAGTTAGACTGATGACTCTCATGAAACTTCTCAGCTCCTAACCACCAAGGTTTCTTAAATGGTTTTAGGTTGTATTGTTTCATGAGTTCTATTACCTGTTGCTTGGTGCTATCCGCATAGCCACGGCTAACCCATTCGTTACACATAGTTATGGCATAAGCAGCAAGCATTCCTTCATGACCTCGCCACATTACAGCGGCGGGGTGGTTACGCCATCCCATAGTTAGACCCAGGTTGGCCCTCAGAATCTGCAACGCTTCTACACGTTGCTTGCCGAGTCTCCTATCGTCTAGGGATTGGGCTACTTGTTTGAAGTCTGCGTAAGGCAGAAATGTGTTTACCATGTATCTTCCTCATCATCTCCAAAGTAACAGTCCCAACATGTAACTCTTTGACTGTGTACTACATACGAGTCGTCCTGACCAAGTACATCTTTACATAGACTGCATTTAATCATTAGTCCTCCAATAGCATAGGAATGAGGTCCTCAGCCCCATGCTGTACTAGTAGGTTACGTACTATGATTTTGTTTGTGTTGAGGCGAGCATTTTCCTTCTCCCTCAGCAGCTGGGCAAACCACCCAGCTGGGTCTACTTGCCTTAGTCTGTCATTGTTCATACTAGAGCACTGATGACTAGGTTATTGTCAATAGCCCATTCCTGTGGTTCAGAAATAGTTTCGATAGTTAGATTAGCTCCTCCATCTATAATCTCATCAGATGCATGGAGTATGAACATCTGTGCTGAATCATAGTCATTGAAGGGACCTATCAATGTCTCTGTTAAGCTATCAAATACAACGAACATTATTTTCCTCTTTTCTTGATTGAACCTACCACTACCGACCTGGCAAATGGCAATAGATCACGAGCTGTTTTGATACGGCCAAAGATTTCAGCCTTATGACGGAACTTATCATCCGTGAAGCCATAGCGTTCTTTGTACCAGTCCATGTCAGTATCCTTCATGATTAAGGTCATGACTGTTAGAATGCCACGCTTACCGATGCGTTCGATGATTTCATCATTTTTGTTCTCATCAAACGCACCATCAGTTACGATAAACAACATCTTATTCTTCTTACGAGAAGATAATAGAAGTTGCTCAGCAGCAAGCAAAGTGGAATATGGATTAGTTCCACCATTGCCATAGATGAACTTGAAGTGGGTTTTGTTTGCCAGTTCAGTTCTAGCGTAGGCTAGTTCAGCCTTGTCATCAAACGCATACACAGTCACCGGGGCGCCGATGCTTTCTAGTGCACGTTTGATAGTCCAGCAGGCAATAGATGCATTCCTGTCATTGGCGTCAGACCCCATAGAACCAGAACGGTCTACAAGAATAACAGCCTCGACATCTGCACCATCATTGCCTTCATCCCAACGGTCAAAGGCTTCATCAATCTCACAGCCTCTGATTGTTCGTTGTACATTGAGCCTGCCACTAGACTCCTCACGATGCCACATAGGCTCACACTCATCACGTAGGCGTTCCAATTCCTTGGCGAACCTACGATATGTTTGCATAGCTTCTACTGGCACCTCAGTCTTGTCATAACGACCAGGACGGATTACATCATCATGCTTACCATCACCGCCAACGATTACCTTCTGCTTCGTCTTAACATCCTGCTGGACATCTTTACGTTCCAGAACTGTTTGGATGGTGTCCTCAAGCAAATCGTTGAGCCTGTCAGGTAAGCCGCCCATACTTTCTACGTGTCCTGTTCCAGGAGTTGCAGATGGTGGGGCATCACTGTTTAGCACCTGTTCACGCATATCTAGCGCTTCTTGTGCAGACTGTGGTTGTGGTATTGGTGCGTTGTTTGTGTTGGAGTTATTTGGTTTAGGACTGACGCTAGTTGATTCAGCCTTACCCATACCACCAGCACGCTTAGCATCCTTCTCCTGAGCCTTGCCTGGTTCAGGACGACCCTTACCTACTGGGTCACGAGATGTACAGCCGTTAGGACCATTAGGGATATCTGGTAGGTCCAGCTTAGCTAGCACCTCATCATTCCAACGCTTAATGAGTATCTTACCTTGCTCATAGTCACGTGGGAATGCCAGCACACGATACTGATCAACAATATCTGCGATGACTGGTACTAGTTCAGGATGGATGAATAGGTCACGGAATGCTTGTCGTATCTCAATAGGTAGATACCTACGACCACGCACCAGCATATAGTTACCTAATGCATCATTAGGTGTAGCTGCCAACCACCTAGCTACCGTAGCTGTTAGATACGGAGCGATAGATGGATAGCGTGCCACTAGCAAGGTTTCAATACGCTGGTCCTCCAGCATATTGGACGCTTGCATCATGTTGTTCTCTAGCACCCACTTCATAAAGACTGTGCCTTTACGAGGAGTATATAGGTGGTGAGCTAGCTCATGATAGTTGAGGCCATTGACTTGAGTCAAAGTCTCAAGGTCTATGTCATTTATCTCCTCAGCGTTCAAGTAGATAGCTTGACCATCAGACCACGCAGGTGCGGGGCCATCAGGCATGACATGCACGAGTACTGGGTCACCAGTCAATACTCTATCCGCTTGTTCATACACACGGCACAGAGCATTGAGGCGTACGGAGCGTAACTGAGTTTCCTCATCACGCTCCTTTTGATACCAGGCTTCGTCTAGTTCTTCTGCGAAGGACATTTAACTCCTATCTTAGACGTTGGATAGTTTTACCCATTGGGCAATTTGCTCATCTAGATTGACATCAGCTTCTTGTTCCACTTCAATAGGAACTTCGATACCGAAGTCAGACTTGATGTTGTACTCGTGAGTCTGGAATACCAGACGCACAGATGCTTGCTCATCTGCTGAGAAGTGAGCAATGAAGTTCTCCACTGCAAAGTCATAGCCAAGGTCTGGGTCCGTGATGAACTCAGAGATTTCCATGAGCATGTTAGTAGAGATTGGGGTTTCATACTGACCCTTAGCGGCTTCAGTACGAAGTTGCTTAGTCAAAGCCAATAAAGACTTAGACTCAACAAGCTTGGCCTCAACAGCATCGTCATAATCCCAAGCAAGTTGGATATCAAAACGATTTCGCATAGCGAAGTTGAGAGGCGTTGTACCGATGTAGTCAGGATTCATGGTTGCGAAGATAGTCAAGTCTTCATGAGCCTTGATTGTCTCACCCATGTGGTCTAGCAATGTAATGCTACGACGACCATCGGTTAAAGGATAGAGAGTGGTATAGATCTTAGGACTGATGAAGTTCATCTCGTCAAGAAGTAGAACACCGCCATTGCGGACTACATCTGTGACAGGACCATCAATCCACGCATAGCTTCCTTCACCGTCAGGAATAAAGCCACCGAATAGCTGGCGAGATTCCATAGATGCATTACCAGATACGGTAGCCATGCGAAGGCCACGCTCAGCACACCACGCCTCAACAGCTGTAGTCTTACCAGGACCTGTTGGGCCATAGATAAGAACATTGATGTGCTTCTTACGGGCTTTATCGAATGTCTTGAAGTCTTCGACTCCATAGACCTTACGATGAATGTACCGGTCTGCTAGTTCCTGTGGTGGAACTGTGGCCAGTGAAACAGCAAACGTTTTACCAGCAGATGTTTTAGCGGGCACGTCGTCCATTGTTTGTGTTGGCACGGGAACTACGATTGGTACCGTAGAACCAGCAGCAGCACGATTATCTATTACGTATGCTTCCAATGTGTCGTCTCCTTGTTCGATTTGGGCATGGAAGGTACTGATTACTTCAAGCACATCAGGCAAAGCCTCGACTGCTGACTTAGCATGTGCACTTGTAGCCTTTGTAGTTAGGACTGGAGAATAGCCCTTACTCTCAATAGCACGTTCATCAGCTGAAGTTACATAGACGCCAACTGGCTTTCTTGTTGTAACTTCATTTGAATGAACTTCTTGTGCCAATGTATCTAGGGTTGTTGACTCCCATTTATTGTGGTAGCCCTTGGTGCCATCAGTCACACGAGAATAGATTTTTATCTCGTCCTGGAATGGGACAACAAGAACCTGACGGCGCTTATTGCCCATGCTCGGTTCATATGACTCAGTGAACATAGCGATGTCCATTTATTCTCCTTCTGTTTCGTCGGTAAAGATAGACTCGAGTCTACCTTGTAGCACCGTTGCAATTGCAAACGCTGCTTGTTTTTCCTTTGGCCACTCAGTAATGAGTTGGTAAAGAAAACCTTGTGCTTCTGCTTTATCAATAACTTTGCTTACTTGCATACAAGCAAAGTCAATGAACTGCTCCATCTCTTCAGGTGGAAGCATGCTCATATCAAATTCATTGTCATCGTCTTCACATTCGTGACACATGTTGTTCCTTTCTTGTTATGAGTTTGGTTGGCTTACCCCCGCTGCTAACAGTGACTTTATAAGTTGCCGCAACTTTGCCTCAACGTCGTCGCACAAAGTAACGTACCTTTGTGGCTGGTTTAATTGGGTACTCGTATCTAGGTGTTTATCAGTATGCTCGAGGTAGGCTTAGCCAACCAAACTGTTTAGGACTTATTCAGTCCAGATGTTCGCCCCACCACGAGGCTCCTCATATGCATCTTTCAGCATAACAGCAGCCCATGGCTCAAAGCGATTTAGCACAACTCGCTTACCACTCTCACGAGTGGACTCATAGCAACCAACATATGATTCATGATAGTGCTCGTAAGTTTTGTAGCGAGTGTTGTAGATTTCCAGACTTGCTTGGTCTGGTCTGATGCGTCTACCACAACAGCCACAGGAGATAAGATCTTTTTTCTCCTCTAGCTCCGTAGGTATGTTTTTTACATAGCCATCACTTGCCATGTTTTCCCTTTCTCGGGTTTGTTTGTGTTGGTTACGCTAGCAGCGATGCTGACATAGCGGTGCTGTTGCGTAGCAACTCTTTGAAGGAGCTTGGCTCCATGCCATTGGATAATCCAGCGGCAATGTTTTTAATCAAGCTACTGGTTGTAGTTGGCTCGATACGTAGGATAATAGCTTTAGCAATGTCAGGTTGTCCCTGAGCATATGCTAAAGCAGCAGCATATTCTGCATACCTAATTAGATTAGGCGCAGTATCTTCAGATGATTTAACACCTTGAATAAATACGTCTAATACATGAGGTCCCGCATCAATAACTTCATGGAGTATTGCATCCCTGAAATTACTGTTGAGCATGGTGTTTACTATCAATGTGTCGGGCATATATCGTCCCTTTAACATTGCCACATGCTCTGCTATAGACATCTTATCTGCCACTGTCTCATGTAGTTGATTGACGGGTTCAGATGAGTCATAAGCAACAAAGTCCTTATATTGATTGGACATGGCTTTGTAACATCCTTTCTAGTTCAGTTAGTGGTTTCTTATAGATGTTGCCATTCTGCACTCTGATTGGGGAACCATCCCAGAGCACAGAAACCTTGGTTGCGCCGTATAGGCGTTGCTTTGTACCGTTACAGTAATAACAAGTCTGTCCACGTTTTACGGTATGTCCTGTACTATCACCATGTTCGCAAGGCACATGATGCCAATGTCTCCAACTAGCAAGGTTTGACGCATCAGGATGTGTAGGGCAGGTGATACTGCCGTCAGGCAGGGTGGTTACGTTGCCACACATTAATGGGTTGCACCATGAATCCATTAACCCTGATGATGAGCACTGCCTACAACCCATCAATTTGCCTGGTTTTGTGGCTGCATCACGCTCAGTGATATAGAATTTGAAATCACGACGATTAACCTGTATACCTGCATACTTCCAGATGGTATATCGAATGCTTTGACTATCTAGAGCATTGAATGACCCACCCCAATGTGTGGATACTTGACCACCTTTAATTGTCATAGTGTCATCCACATGTATGGTTATTACTGGGTAATAGTTGGTCCATTGATTAACTATCTCTATATCACCAGTTCTACCCCATTTGTTAGCGTATCTAATACGATTACGCTGACCGTCGTATAATGTACGGTCCCATTTGCTACGCCCATTAGCAAGATAGTCTTGCCACTCAGCGTATGTGTGTACTTCCCAACTCATTGTGCCTCCATTGTCTCGAATAAGCCTACAGGCTCTGGGTCTGATAAGTCAACATACCGAAACTCGATGAGCTGTTCCCGCATGCGATTTGTTTGTGTTGGTGTCTCTGTCCACCATGATGATGTGAGAGATATCACAGATGATTTAGGCTTTAGCATTTGTAACGCTAACCCATAGCCATCCAATAAGCCATTTGTATATGCACGAGCATTCTGATGCTCTTCGAAATGTAAATCCTCTTGAGCCTCAACGATGGCCTGCTCAAGAACCTTTACGATCTTCTTACGCTTCATACGAATGACTTACCAAATACAGACACAGCTTGAGGGTTGTATACCTTGCCTGTCTTCCAATGGGGGATGGTTTCGCTATTCGCACGCCCACCTTTTGCTTTCCAAGCTTCACGCTTTTCATAGCTCTTGAGAGTACGACCATTGACATGGGTGAAGTTTGTCTTCTCCATCTGTGCTGGTCCTGGGTTTTGCTTGCGAGCCTTACCATTCTTACGGTCACCCGCTGTGTTTGCTTTCGGAGTTGATACCCCGCCTTTACCTTTTGCCATTGTCTGGCCCCTTTCGGAGGTTAGTTAGTTGTCTCTACACTGCTGTGCAGAGTTCTGGTTCCATCCTCATCCCATAGGAATGAGGCTTCCTTGTAGGTCAGTCCTTTATAAGCAACTGCATCTACAATGAACTCTAGTCGTTCGAGGGATTTCATTAGACTATCGTCAATGAATAGAACTAAGCCTTTCTTTTTTGCATCAGCTTTGGCCTGTGCAATATCTAATATAGACATTGTCATTGCTATACCTTTCTATGTTAATAGGGAGCAGTTTTAATAGACATGCTCAGGTCTTCTAGTGTTGAGGGGAAAAGGGGGAATTTCGTGCCACGGCACTCCCATACACCCACAGGTACCTCACTAGCGTGCCCTCGGCTGGAATTGAACCAGCAACACCCACCTTAGGACGATGGTGTTCTATCCATTGAACTACGAGGGCAAGTGAGCAGTTTTACCTCAGGTC